>ENA-OQAN01000430-OQAN01000430.1-human-gut-metagenome-genome-assembly--contig:-NODE-430-length-22782-cov-2.478217_pt1 | contig 22782 bp, 30 predicted proteins | sample MGYA00242735_ERZ504527 | MGnify/ENA primary metagenome ERZ504527 (study PRJEB26092, sample SAMD00036230) | human gut metagenome | host: Homo sapiens | study: EMG produced TPA metagenomics assembly of... | reverse complement strand
GGTCGTTAGCTGTAAACCTTGCGCGGGGCATTTGCTCTGCAGGAATATGCCTGTCGAGAAAATCACCCACATAACCACTTGAGTACAGAAACGCCAGCAATTCCCTGAAAAATATGCGAGACCGGCTCGGAGCTCCTTCTGTCACGTCGTACATGCATCCGCCGTCCACCTGTTTCAGGGCCGGTTTCGAAGCATATGTCTGTCCGTAGAACAGCGGACGGGTTCCGTACTGTTCGCGTCCCAGATATTCACCCAGGGTAAAGATGTCTTCCGGAGAGTTCTGATCCATCGGCGTATTGGCTGACGAACGGATCACGATGACAGCGTATGAAGAATATCCTACCACGATCATCATCATGGCCAGCAGGCTGGTGTTCAGCGTGCGTGCGCTGACCCGGTATTTCTCGCTGAGGTTGGCAAACAGTAGATGGCCAGTATCGCCAGAACGATGATACCGATGACTACGCTGCCGGTGCCGTGGCCGTAGAACGGAATTCCCAGCAGACCGACGGTGAGCAGGAACGAGATGTTCATGCGCTTGCGGCTCTTCTGCGTGTAGCTTCATAGACACCCCATACGAGTGAGGCAACCAGAACAGCCAGGTAGACGATGACTCCCGTGTTGAACGGCATGCCGAAGCTGTTGACAAAGAGCAGTTCAAACCATCCGCCTACTTTCACGATGCCCGGAACGATACCGTAAAGTACGGCTGCTACCAGGATCATGGAGCCGACAAGTGCCAGCAGACTTCCTTTGAGATTGGCCTGCGGGTGTTTTTTATAATAGTACACCAGTACGATGGCGGGAATACACAGCAGGTTCAGCAGGTGAACACCGATGGAAAGTCCTGTCAGGTAAGCGATCAGGATCAGCCAGCGGTCGCTGTGAGGTTCGTCGGCGCGGTTTTCCCATTTCAGGATCAGCCAGAATACGATGGCCGTGAACAGGCTTGAGTAAGCATATACTTCTCCTTCGACGGCACTGAACCAGAATGTATCACTCCATGTGTAGGCCAGTGCTCCGACAACGCCTGCTCCCATGATTGAGATCAGTTTTCCTTTGGTCAGCTGGTCCAGATCCGCAGATGAGCTTCCGTGTCAGGTGCGTAATACTCCAGAAAAGGAAGAGAATACATGCCGCACTCATCAGTGCGCTCATGATATTTACCATCATGGCCACTTGTGAAGGATCGCTGGCAAACTGGCTGAACAGGTTAGCTGTCAGCATGAAGAAAGGTGCGCCGGCGGATGTCCCACCTCCAGCTTGTACCCGGTCGTGATAAACTCGGGGCAGTCCCAGAAGCTGGCAGTCGGTTCGATGGTCATGCAGTAAGTGAAAGCTGCAATGACAAACGTGATCCAACCCACCAGATTGTTAATCTTGTTGTACTGTTGCTTCATTTTGTTATTTCATTAACATTCAATGCGGCAAAGATAGTAAAGAATTTACTTCCAGCGAGGTTCACGCGTCTTAAAGTTTTCAAAGAAATCAGTGGTGATGGCATTTCAGGACTCTGTGGGGCAGATTCCCGTGGCCGAGCAGTTCGATGGGGCATCCGAAGTGTTCTTCCAGCCATTCCGCAGGCACCTCCGTGTCGGATGGTAGTCGAGTGTGCCGTTGACACAGGCAATACTCTTTACATTTTGCAGGACGGTACCGATGTCGTGGCTCACCAGTACGATGGCCCGTTCGCGGTTGATTTCTTCCAACAGAGAATATAACTTCGCTTCGAAACGCTTGTCGATATAGGTATTGGGTTCATCCAGAATCAGAACCTGCGGATTGGAGACGAGTGCCCGTCCCAATAAGGCCCGTTGCAGCTGTCCGCCGCTCAGTTGTCCGATTGCTCTTTTCTCCAGTCCTTCCAGTCCCATGCGTGCAATGACCTGTTTCACCTGTTCATGCTGGGCAGGCGAGAACGACCGGAAAAGTGATTTCTGCCGGTTCAGTCCCGAAAGCACGACCTCATAGACCGAGATTGGGAATTTCTTGTCGATGGAATTATACTGAGGCAGGTAGCCCATGCTGATTTCGGGCACCTCTTTTCCTTCCTGATAAAAAGTCACCTTGCCGGCAGTGGGATTCAGCAAGCCCAGCATCACCTTGATGAGAGTGGTCTTTCCTCCTCCGTTGGGTCCGATGACACCGAGGAAATCCCGTTCGAACACTGTCAGGTTGATGTTCTCCAGAACTGTTTTGTTGTCGTAGGCGGCAGAGATGCCGGTCATTTGCAGGATCGGTGTTTTCATACGCCGCTGTTCTTGTCAGGGTTCGACAAAGCCCGTGCCACCTTGAGCATTTCTTCTTTCCAGTGGTAGCTGAGCGGATTGATGGAAACCACCTGCACGCCCAGTTCCTTGGCAATAAGTTCCGCATTGCGCACGTCAAACTCCTGCTGTACGAAGATGATCCGTACCTGATTTTCGCGGCAGGTTCTGATCAGTTCCTGCAGGTGAGCCGGTGAAGGTTCTTTTCCTCCCTCTTCGATGCTGATCTGTTTCACTCCGTAATCTTTGGCAAAATAACTCAGTGCCGGATGATAAATCAGGAAAGCCTGGTCGGCATGCTCCATCAGTTCCTGTACTTCATTATCAGTAGTCTGTATTTCTTTTTCCAGACTGTCCAGTCTCTGATGAAAATAAGATTTGCTGGCCGGATCCAGTTCACACAGAACTTTATAGATATTCTCAGCCAGGATAGCCGCATTCCGTGTGGAGTTCCAGATGTGCGGTTCTACACCATGTGCGTGCTTGTCTTCCTTTCCGTGCGTATGTCCGTTGATTTCATGAATCAGATCAATGCCTTCCGACATATCGTAGAACGGCAGGTTCGGTGTATTCGCCTGTAACTTTTTGATCCATGCCTGTTCGAATCCGATGTGTCCGATTTGCAGGTATGCCTTACTCTTGGCCAGTTTCACCAGCTGTTGCGGGGTAGGGTCATACGTTTCAGGATTGCTTCCTTCGGGTACCATGCTGACAATATTGAATTTATCCCCGGCAATAGCTTCCGTGAAATAGCGGAGCGGTTCGATGGTTACGGTCAGAGTCTGCCGTTTGTCATTATTCCCTTTTCCGGCACATGAAGCAAGTGACAGCACCGCCAGAAGCAGGAAAAGATATTTTTTTATACACATATATTCAGATATTAGATAGAGTATTCTTCGCAAAGCTACAAAATCTTTCCGAAGTCTGAAAGCAAGAATCCGAAGTTTCGTCAGATTAGGAAGAAGGAAAAATAAATGAAGGCCCTGTCTCCCGACAGAGCCTTCCCCCTTAATAGTACTCTACGTGTATCTATTAAAACTTGAATCCAATTTTAATTGTCGGGGCTGCCAGGATGGAATAGTTATGACTATTGGCATCGAGGTTGCTCAGTCCCTCTTGCGGCTTGATCAAGCTGCGGTTGTAGGTGTAAGCAAACGGGTCAACCTGTGCACCTACGAACAGGCCGTCTGTGATGTAATATTCTACACCTCCGGTCAGTGCTCCGCGTACGTTGAACGCTTCGCCAACTGATTTACCCATGTTGTACTCATCGTCGGTGAATGAGATGTTACGTCCGTAGGCGTAACCCACGCGTGCTCCGGCATAGAGATACAGACCGTCGACTTTCGTCTTGAAGTAGCGATCAACTCCTGTGTAAACATTGAATTGCACGAAGTTCTGATCAGCTACAGCGCCGTAGCTTGGAACATCACCCATTCGAATGATTCGTCGCTGTCGGCAGTTCCCGGCACGCCCGAATAACCCGGATGCTTGGTGATACTCATGCCTCCTCCCAATACCAGTTTCCATTCGTCGAGGAAGAACCAGCCACCTTCGATTCCCACTTGTAGAGACTTGTCATTCCAGTTGGTTGACTGAGCCTGGAAACCATTGTAGCTGGGCAGAGTGCCTACGGCAGCATTCTGCATTACTGTATTGTTATAACTTACGGTTGCTGCCACGGTAAAGTCATTCTTTTGCGGACCTTTATCCTGGGCATTGGCTGTAAGTCCAATCATCGGGAGTGCGGCTAATATTAAAAGTTTATTGATTTTCATATTCTTCTGTTTTGTTGTTGGGTTTATCCTTCGGGAAAGGAGGATTGCTCCTCCTTCCTTCGGATTATAAACTTTTTGCTATTAGCATCTTGTTTCAAGAGACCTTTGCTTATTCAGCAGGAGTTTCTTCGCCACCTTCTTCCGGAGTTTCAGGCAGGGTGCTTCCGCTCTCAATTAAATCATTGATCAATTCAATATATGAATCATAGTTAGCTTGAGCAATTTTTAAGTTCTCTTCGTATTGAGCTTTTTGATTCTCATAATATTTAATCAAAGTCTCTTGAGATTGAACACTACTTAGATCTTCATTCTGAGCCTTAAGATTATTGATTGTTCTTTGGCAATTTGTTATGTCTTGGCTAAAGTCAATAGTGCTATTTAGGATACCTTCAAGAATTGAAGTTTTATTGACTTGAACGATGTAATTATGCCATGCTTTATCTTTTAAAATGTAAGCATCCCACCATGCATCAATGGCTTTTACATAGCTGTCATAAATCTTTTCATATTCTTCGTATCCACTATTATCTAACCAATTCTTAAGTTCTTGGTAATATGCTAAGTTATCTTGTTCTCTTTTTAAATTCTCTTCAGCAGTGGTAACAGCCTCTTCTTCATTTTTAGTATATGCAACTAAATCTCTTTCTGCTTGTTCTAATGTTGCTTTTGCTGCCTCTTTTTCAGCTTCTGTTTTCGCTGCGTTGAATGCGTCTTGTGCATCAGCAACAGCTTTTACTGCTAATTTATATCCTTCTTCAGCTTTTTTAGCTGTTAAGGCTGTATTAGCTTCTTGAAGTGCTACTTGTTTGATTGCAACTTCTCGATTCGTAGTTGTAATATTTTTGTCAACTACAGAAGCAACTTTTTCACTATCTATTTTATATTTAGATTCCGGATAATTTTTAGTCTGAATAGAAGCTGTTCCATCGTCGTATGTAATAATGATTTTTTCTGATTCAGGAGTATTTTCTGTATCTTTAACAATATATTGGCTAAACTCTGGCTTGCTTTGCATTTGCATTAATAGAGAATAGCTCAAATTTTCTTTTAACTTTTCTCCTTCTTCTTTTAATGGATATACGTTCTTTTTTAGCTGTTTGATAATCTGCATATAATTTTTCTTGTGCAACAACAGATTCGTTATAAGCAGTTTTCTGCTTCTTCTATGCCTGTGTTTTCATAACTCTTGTATAATTCTAGCTTTGCTTCTAGCAGTGCTATATCTTTATTGTTTTCAGAGATAGCCTGTTCTTTTAATATTTTTGCATTTTCCAGTTCATATGTAGCAGAAATACGATTCTGTTCTGCTATAATTATTCTTTGCTGGTAATCATTGATTCTGGAAAGTTCACTATCTGCTTTATAGATTAAAGAGTTAATTCTGTCTTTCTCAGCTATACTTACTTGATCTAAAGCTCGTATCAAAGAAGCTTTAGCTGATTCCAATGCTGCTTGTTGAGCTAACAATGCTGCTTCGGCTTGAGTTTTAGCTGTTTCAATATCAATTGCTAATGTGGCTTTTGCTTTTTCAAGTTCTATATTTTGAAGTTCATTAGCAATTTCTTTTGCCTTAGCTTCTGCATTTTTAATAGCAGCTTTAGCTTCAGCAATAATCTTTTCATTCTGAGCTTGAACATCCTTATAGTTTGCCAAAGCTGTTAATTGTTTTGCTTTTGCATCACGGATAGCGGTAACTGATGCTGATTCGTTGTCGTCAACACAAGAAGTAAGTGTCGTTGAACCCAGTGCCAATGCGCAAATCAGTACTGACACTGCAATGAATTTCTTTTTCATAAGTAAATCCAAGTTTTAAAAAGTTAATATTCCAGTTTTAATAAGTAAAATCTTTTCCTTATATTTGCAGATATATCCTCAAAATTCAAGTTAACAAGTTTCGTTTTCAAAGTTATTCAAGTTTTCAAGCACCGCGTCGTTTTGAGGATTTTGTCTATCCTCTTCCGCCTTGGCAAGAGCAAACATAAACATGAATAACTTGATTTAGTTTGTCAATCAATACATTTTAACGACAAAATCGACAAATTGTGAAAATATGTATGATTTTACAATAGTTTTGTGTTGAATTTGACAAAAGCAAAAGAGATTTTTAGAAATATTTCTGAAGAAGGAGAAAAGACTTTTAAATGTTTTTTTACGAAAAGGAGGGAAGGGGAATATGAAAAAACTGATAGAAGGTACGTCTGGAAAACGTCGAAGTCTTTTCATCAAACATCGAAGTCTTTTCTCGTGTACGCCGAAGCGTTTTTTTAAAACCTGGAAGGCTTTTTTTAAGGACGGGGTTCAACCTTACTTGCACGCAGAATCTCACGTTTCCCACCCGGAGGTCCCGGAAGACGTTCCACGTGGAAACCGGAAGACTGGAGCATCCGGCGAATAATACCTTTGGCACAATAAGTTGTGAGAATACCGGCAGGCCGGAGTAAAGTATACAGATGATCAAACAGAGACTGGCTCCACATTTCGGGTTGTTTTTCGGGAGCGAAGGCATCGAAATAAATTACATCAAATCGTTCATCGGTCTGCCAGGTGGTGAAGTCAGTTTCTATTTTGCAGAGGGTGAAATGGGGAGTTATCTGTACAGGGACATTCCATGCAGCGCGATGAAGACTGTAGAATGCCTCACTGCGCTGGGGAGCGATCTGTTCGGGATAATTCATCTGGCGGATGAGAGCTTCGGGCAATGGGTAGCGTTCCAGGGTTGTGAAACGGATGTCACGTTCGCTTGTTTCAGCTTCCAGCAGAGTCAGAAAAGCGTTGAGACCTGTTCCGAAACCGATCTCAAGTACATGAGGTGCAGCAGCAGAACTTTGTTTCAATCCCATGTTGATAAAGATATGTTCTGATTCAGTCCGTGCACCTTTTACGGAATGATAATGCTCGTCCATTTCCGGAACAAAGAGGGTATAGCTTCCGTCGGCTGTCTTTTCGAGGGTTCTTTCTTTCATATTATTGGTTGTTTTTAGAGAAACAGTTCAGTGGTCGTGGCAACAAGAATGGCATAGCGGGCCAGTTTTCCGAGGGTCATTGAGAAAGTGACGATCCATACATTGGCACGCATCAGGCCGAGGGCAATCAGGACAGCATCGCCGATGATGGGCAGAAAAGAGAAAAAGGCCATCCAGGAACCGCGTCCGTGAATAAAGCGTGTGGCTTTCTCCAGCTGTTTATGATCTACCCGGAAATATTTTTCAATCCATTCCATTTTTCCCAGGTGGCCGATCCAGTAACAGGTCAGTCCGCCGAGGGCGTTTCCAGCAGTGGTGGCTAGTGTGGACAGAACCGGATCAAGTCCCAGACCGACACAGGCCAGCATGACGGCTTCGGAACTGAAAGGCAGAATGGTACCGGCGAGGAAAGCGGAGAGAAACATTCCCCAATAACCCCACTCGGTCAGAAACTGAATAAATGCATCCATAAGTTAAACAAGCCCAGCATCAGAATCAGAAGCAGTGCTGTGCCGAAGAATATACGGGTGAAACGATTATATGTCTGAGCAAAGAGATGTCCGCAAGGCAAGGCTCCCAAGGCGATCAGTAGCGGGAACAGTGCATTAAACAGATGAGGCTGAAGCAGTAAAAGCAGCAGGATACCTGCTTCCAGAATCAGCAAGGTGCGGAGCATGATACGGGTCTGTACCTTTTCCTGATAGGTTGCCATGAGGCTACGAACGCTGCAAATAAGTATGATCAGCAGGACAATGCCGCCTGAAACGGCCTGTTCCAGACTGAGTATGCTGTAATCAATCGGCATGGGGGCGGAATGAGGAGAGAAGGGTATCACAGGCAGATTCCAGATTTCCCAAATACAGATGATAGCTGAGCAGAAACAGGTAAGGGGTGGCAATTCCTACCAGTCCGGCAAAAAAAAGTGCGTGCACTGAAGGAGCGCAGGTCTCCCATTGCAATATATATAAGAGGAATAAGATAAAGCACGGGAGGAATGGCCAGACTTCCTAGTCCGAGCAACAGAAAGGCATGGTACACAGGGGTAGAGGCATAGAAGGCTTCGTAACTCTGAAACAGGGCAAACAGAATGCCCAAAAAGAGAACCGGAAGCCAGACTGCCGGTGTGTAGGCATGGAGAAAAGGACAGAAGGCATAAAGTGTCGAGAAACAGGCCGAGGGAAGGGTGGTGCGTGTATGGATAAGGGCAAAAGTAGTGTTCAACTCAATGAGAAGATAAGTGCCTGCTGCACAAAGAGCCATTGAAACCAGTTCGGTCCATTCTCTGCAAGTGCTTCCCCAAACCAGTAATGCAATGAGAATGGCAACAGGAAGCGTCATTCTTCCCGTTGCCACTTCATATTGAAATCTGTTTCTTATTGCCATTGTCGGATGATTAGAGGTCGAATCCGATATCAGAACGGAAATATTTCTTTTCGAAACTGATCTTTCCGGCATTGCAGAATGACTGTGCCAGGGCTTCTGCCTTGTCGGCTCCATATGAGCTGACTGCGATGACACGTCCTCCGGATGTCACGATCTGTCCGTCTTTAACAGCTGTTCCTGCATGGAATACGATGCTGCCTCCGGCTTTGGCTTCTTCAATACCGCTGATGGGATAACCTTTTCCGTAAGCTTCCGGATAGCCGCCTGATACGAGCATGACGCATACTGCTGAGCGGGGATCGATTTCCAGTTCCTTTTCGTGGAGATTGCCTGCAGCTACGCCTTCAAACAGATCTACAAGATCACTCTTGATACGCAGCATGACGCTTTCCGTTTCGGGATCACCCATACGGACATTGTATTCGATGACCATCGGATCACCCTTCACATTGATCAGTCCGAAGAAGATGAATCCTTTGTAGTCAATGCCTTCAGCTGCCAGTCCTTCAACTGTAGGACGGATGATGCGGTCTTCTACTTTCTGCATCCATTCCTTGTCGGCAAACGGCACGGGAGATACGGAACCCATACCTCCGGTGTTCAGTCCTTTGTCGCCTTCACCGATACGTTTGTAGTCTTTGGCTTCGGGCAGGATCTTATAGCTCTTGCCGTCGGTAAGTACGAATACGGAGCATTCAATTCCGCTCAGGAATTCTTCGATCACAACTGTTGCAGAAGCATTTCCAAACATGCCGCCCAGCATTTCTTTCAGTTCTTTCTTGGCTTCTTCCAGAGTCGGGAGAATCAGTACGCCTTTTCCGGCGCACAGTCCGTCGGCTTTCAGCACGTAGGGTGCCTGAAGAGTTTCCAGATAAGCCAGTCCTTCTTCCAGGTTGTCGGCTGTGATGCTCTTGTAGCCTGCGGTCGGGATGTGATGACGCTGCATGAATCCTTTGGCGAATTCCTTGCTTCCTTCCAGTACGGCACCTGCTTTTGAAGGACCGATGACCGGAATGTTTTTCAACGCTTCATCGTTGCGGAAATAGTCGTAGATTCCTTTTACCAGCGGATCTTCCGGACCTACAACCACCATCTGGATATCGTTGTCGAGAGTGAATTGCTTGATGGCATCGAAATCGTCAGCCTTGATAGCTACGTTTTCGCCCACTTCACGTGTACCGGCATTTCCCGGTGCAATGTATAGTTTCTCTATTTTAGGGCTTTGTGCAATCTTCCATGCCAGTGCATGTTCGCGGCCCCCGGAGCCTAACAATAAGAGTTTCATAATTCGTTTTGTTATTATGGGTTTGACTTTTCTTGTTTTGCTTTACTTCAGATGATCTTCAAAGTAGCGGGTGATGTGCTCGTGCAGATGTACACGGTCGCGTCCCATCATGTTGTGCCCGTCTTCCGGATAGACAAAGAAATCGGGATGCGTTCCGGCATCAATGCAGGCACGCAGGAAAGTATAGCTGTGCTGAGGCACACAGGTGGGGTCTGCTCCACCGATGATCACTTCCAGACGTCCTTTCAGATTTCCGGCTTTCAGCTTCAGGTTTGAGTTCTTGTAGCCTTCCGGATTGGTCTGCGGAGTGTCCATGTAGCGTTCACCGTACATCACTTCGTAGTACTGCCAGTCGATAACCGGTCCGCCGGCAACACCTACCTTGAAGATTTCGGGGTACGTGAGCATCAGGTTAGTAGTCATGAATCCACCGAAACTCCATCCGTGTACACCGATCTTATCTGCATTTACATAAGGCAGTGACTGGAGGAACTTAGCTCCTTCTACCTGATCTTTCATTTCTTCCACACCTAACTGACGGAATGTGCAGTTCTCAAATTCCAGTCCGCGGTTATCACTTCCACGGCTGTCTACGGTCAGCATGACATATCCTTCTGAGCCATGTACAGATCCCATCCCCGTGCATCATAGAAACGGTTGTTGTGGATCAGCTGAGCGTGCGGTCCTCCATATACATAGATAATGGCGGGATATTTCTTGTTAGGATCGAAGTTGACCGGTTTGATGAGGCGATAATAAAGATCTGTCTTTCCGTCGGCAGCCTTGATGGTACCCAGTGTGATTTCCGGGAGATTATACTGTTCTTTCATCGGATCAGTAGCTGTCAGCAGGTTGACTCCGGTCTTTCCGTTGGTCGGCAGAATGCTGATTTCACGGGGAACATTGAATGATGTAAAGTTGTCAATCAGGTAAGTTCCGCTGGCAGAGAGACGTGCTGAGTGTGTTCCGTCCTGCTGGCCGAGCAGTGTGCGTTTGCCTGTCTTTACATTCAGACTGAAGATATTGGTCTGCAGAGGTGAGATTTCCGTACTCGCAATGATCATTTCTTTGCGGGCTGTGTTAAATCCCAGAATGTCCTGAACCAGCCAGTCTCCTTGTGTCAGCTGTTTGATCAGCTGTCCTTCCTTATTATAAAGGTACAGGTGATGGAAACCATCGCGCTGGCTCCAGTAGATGAACTGGTTGCTATCCCAGGGAAGGAATACGATGGGATGTTGTGGTTCTACATATTTGGGATGAGTTTCTTCAAACAGCATAGCTTCCTTGGCACCGGTTTCTGCATTGTAGCGCACCAGTTGTGAATGATTCTGGTCACGGTTCAGTTCGATAACATAGATGCTCTTTTCATCAGGAGACCAGCTGATATTGGTAAAGTAACGGTCTGTCGGGTCTCCGGCCTGCAGATAAACTGTTTTTCCGCTCTGAATATGATATACTCCTACGGTTACCTTATGGCTGGTCATTCCTGCCATCGGATATTTGTCCGGTTCAAGGGTTGCAATGCGGGTAGTGGTATTAACCTGCGGATAAGCAGTTACCATGCTTTGATCCATGCGATAGAAAGCCAGACAGTTTCCTTTCGGGCTCCAGAATGTACCTTTATAGATTCCGAATTCGTTGCGGTGAACAGCCTGTCCGTATACGATATCCATCGGATCTGCTTTCTTTTCGTCAGGATTGATCTGCAAATCCTTTTCTCCTTCATGTGCGATGCAAAGATTGCTTCCCACGGTATAGGCTACGTAGCCATTTTCCTTACAGAAGTCCAGATTGGCAGCTTTTTCGTTCAGACGGAACAGATTGCTGATCTTTTTCTGACCGAAATCATACCATACCATATAGTTTCCCTGACGGAATGTAATTACTTTCTGATCTCCCCAGGGCAGAGAAGCTCCCATCAGTGTACGGAGCTGTTTCAGTTCCTGAGTTGGTTGAAAAGGTTTTTCTCCATTGAGAAGTGCTTCGTTTACTTCATCAAGTGTTACCAGTACAGTTTCTTTTCCATTGCGGACATTGATGGTTACGATATTTTCTACATCTGTACGTACACAAACGTCTCCCCACCACTGCAGTCCCGGTATATTTTTCGGAACCAGGTTGAAGTAATTGTTTCCTCCCGGAATGACATCTTCCAGGGTATAGGATTTCTTTTCTTGTGCGAAGCTAGCTGTTGCTGTCATACAGAATAGGCATACAAGTAAGAATACGCGTTTCATTGTTTGATTGAGCGGTAATTATTGTTCATCCATTGATTCATTGTTTTCTCTCTCGATTTCCGGTTTGCGGCGGCTATGCATGTAGCGTGGACCGGGAGCCTGTTTCGGGCGTCCGTCGTCTGTGGAAGGACGTGGTGTGCGTGGCTTTGATTCGTCTTTGAACCGGAACTCGTTACGGCGTTCGCGCGTGAATTCTTTTCCGTCACCAGCCTTCCGTCCGCGGAAGCCTTCTTCTTTGCGGAAGCCTTCGTTTTTACGGGAACCGGACGGACGGTCTTCTTTTTTACGGAAACCCTTCTGTTCTCCGTCGCGCGAGAATGAACGTGTTTTGGGACGCGGAGAGTCTGTGTTGCGTCTGGGCTTAAAGTCTTTTCCTGCGTTTTCGCTACGGAAAGCCTTGTATTTACCGTCAAACAGCTGATATTGACGGAACTGGCATTCCAGTGCACCATTGAACAAAGGAATTTTGACTGAAGCTTTCAGACCGATCTGGTCGAAACATTCATCCCGATAACTCAAGATCCATGCATCGTTACCGGTGAAGGCGTGTTTCAGACGTTCGCCGATCATTTTATACAGTTCCAGCAAATCTCCGGAAGAGATACGTTCGCCATACGGAGGATTGGTGATAATAATACTTTTTTCCTTTGGCTGTTCGAACTGTTGGAACGGCTGGATTTTCAGAATAACGTCTTTGCTTACTCCTGCAGCCTTGACATTATGAGTAGCAATTTCGTTTGCTCTCGGATTATTGTCGTAGCCATAAATCTTGTGTGTAAATTCACGCTCCTGTGAATCATCATTATAAATGGAGTCTAACAGATTCTGATCAAAATCTTTCCATTTTTCGAAGCCGAACTCCTTGCGGAAAATACCCGGTGCAATGTTGCGTGCAATCAGGGCCGCTTCGATGGGAATTGTTCCGGATCCACACATCGGATCGATCAGATCACATTCTCCACGCCATCCGGTCATCAGGATCATTCCGGCAGCAAGTACCTCATTGAGCGGAGCTTCTACCTGTTCCTGACGGTATCCTCGACGATGAAGCGACTCTCCAGAACTGTCCAAAGACAAAGTACACTGATCTTCGGCTATATGGATGTTGATAGCCAGGTCCGGATTACTGATACGGACGACGGACGATTGCCTGTCTTTTCACGGAAATAATCTACGATGGCATCTTTTACTTTGTAAGCAACGAATTTGGAGTGGCGGAATTCGTTTGAGAATACTACGGCATCCACAGCAAAGCTGCTCATGTTGTCCAAATACTCCTCCCAGGCGATCGCTTTCACAGCATCGTACACTTCGTCGGCTGTTTTGGCAGTGAAATGTTTGATTGGTTTCAGGATGCGGATGGCTGTGCGAAGACAAAAGTTTGCTTTGTACATCAGGGCCTTGTCGCCGGTGAATGATACCATACGGCGTCCGATTTCAATGTTGCTGGCTCCCAGCTCGGTGAGTTCTCGTGCCAGTACTTCTTCCAGCCCCTGGAAGGTTTTGGCTATCAGCTCAAATTCTTGATTCATTTTATTTAAATTACGTAATTTCAATTGATTCTGCAAAAGTACGAATTTTTGGTTTGTCAATCAATGGTTTGAGTGGTTTTTCCTTGGGATTATGTTGTTTGATAGAGGAGATGTTGAGATTAGGCAAAAAAAAAGGAGTACCGCTGTACTCCAACCTTTGTTAACCTTAAATCTAATACTATGAAAAACACGTTGCAAAGGTACGGACTTTTCTGAAATCTGCAAGTGGTTACTTGAAAAAACTCTGTTTTATAACATTTTTTAGGCATTTGTGTGGTCATCTTTACATAATAGCTTTCATGTTTCCATCAGGAAGAAGTTTTGTTCTTAAAAAGTTTGTTACCTTTGTTGCCGATTAACCTAGATAATAAATAAAAAGAAAATGAAAAGATTAACACATTCAGGCATTTTGATGTTGGGGCTTTGCTTGGGGGGAATGATGCAAAGTTGCTCAACTACGGACTCTAATTCAATTATTCAGCCTACTCCGGGCCAGCAAGCTATGATTGATCGGAAATATGGTATGTTTTTGCATTTCGGGATGAATACTTATTTGAATACAGAATGGAGTGACGGAACTGCTGCTGCCGGAGTTTATGCTCCACCGGCTGACATTGCAGAACAAGCTGCAGGCTGGGTGAGAAATGCAAAAAAGGCCGGCATGCGTTCGATTGTTCTTACCACAAAGCATCACGACGGATTTTGTTTGTGGGATAGTAAGTATACCGATCATGACATTGCCAATCCGGCTATTGAGCATAAGGTGGATATTGTAAAGGCTGTATCGGATGCCTGCCAGAAAGAAGGAATAGCATTCTCTGTTTATTATTCTTTATGGGACCGGCATGAGCCTTGTTATCAGGATGAAGATAAAAAAGTGTATATTCAGTATATGAAGAATCAGCTTCAGGAGTTGATGACCAGTTATGGGCCGGTTCATGAACTTTGGTTTGACGGAGCCTGGGACCGGAAAACGGAAGACTGGCATTTGCAGGAGGTATATGATTTTGTAAAAAGTATGCAGCCGGACTGTCAGATCTCAACCAACTGGACAATAGGTAAACGTCCTGTAGATATGCAGGAAGGTGATTCTATTATTTATTTCCCTTCTGATTTTCGTTTATGGGATCCTTTCCTTCCTGTGGCTGATGATCCTAAAATTTATACAACACAGCGGTAAGCAATATTATCTGCCATTTGAAAGTACACAGACAATTTCTGTAATTGGAAACTGGTTCAGTCATCCGGAAGACACTACAGTGCGTGATGTCGAAGAACTGGCTGACATTTTCTATACGGCAACAATTAATGACAACTGTCTGTTGCTGAATATTCCTCCAGATACACAGGGAAAGCAGAATCCGAAAGCAATAGAAAATATTCTGACGTTGGCCCGGCAACTGGGTATTGAAAATGGAAAACCTTTCCCAAAAGAACTGAAGAAACCTCAGTCCTTGATTACGGATGCTACTGCTGAGGCTACAAGCATCTATAAGAATGATACATTGCATTATGGTCCGTCTTATGCAGTGGATAATGATGTCTCTACTTCATGGATGTCTGCTGATTCATTGGCCTCTATGACTGTGAATTTGCGGAAAGAGAGTAAGTTTCAGGAGATATTCCTGATTATCGGTGAAAATAGCATCACACAGTTATCCATTGATAAGGAAGATAATGGAAAGTGGGTTCCGGTTTACCAGAGTGGCGTGATTCCCAAACAACGTGGAGAAAGCTTTATGGGATATGGAACAATTTCCTGCAAACTGGATGAACCGATATCCGCCCAGCGTTTGCAGATTCGTATTCTTCAGTCAAACGGGAAGCCATCCATTTACTCTGTTCGTCTGAAATAATAAATTAAGTTTTCCACAACTTCTGAACATCCGGCTCAGGGTTGTGGAAACTTATTTTAGCACAATCCGTAAAAAACGGTGATCAAAAGCTTGTTATCTTTGTCCGACGATTCCATAAAAGGAGGATATATGAAGAAACAATTGATTATCATGGATTTTACAGGAGTGTATAACTATGAACCATTTATCCGTAATCAAAACTGTATTTGGCTGGATTGCCGTCATTTGTATGGGACGGAATGCTATTGTGATGAAGAAGGAGCTGCTTCTCTCAAACGATTGATTGCGGATTATCCGGCAGAAGGAATTCATTTTATTGACTCAGGAAATTATCATTACCTGACAAAATTCTGGACGGACAGACTGAACTATCCGTTTTCTCTATTAGTTTTTGATCATCATCCGGATATGCAACCTCCTTTGTTTGAGGATATGATTTCTTGCGGAAGTTGGGTAAAGGATATGCTGGATACGAACCCTTATTTACAGAAAGTGGTTGTAGCCGGAGCCTCGGAGGCGTTAATCCGTGCAGTGCCGGATATTTACAGAGATAGGGTTCGTTTTTATGGAGAAAAAGCGCTGAAACAGGAAGAAACCTGGAAGCGTTTTGCATCAGAGCATGTTAATGAACCTGTTTATATTTCCATAGATAAGGATGTACTTAATCCAGAATCGGCTGTAACCAATTGGGATCAAGGATCTCTCAGTCTTCAGGAACTGGAGCAGTTGCTGGCAGTTGTCTTTCGTCATGAAAAAATAGCCGGTATTGATATTTGTGGAGAATGTTCTGCTACTTTAGATCTTTTTGAGGAGAAACGGGAGGCTGCAATAAATGGTCGTGCTAATCAGGAATTACTGGAATTAATCAGTTCATTTCGTACACCTACAGAACTTTAGAAATAAAAATCTGACATGATACCATTCAACAATCACAAGGGGTACCTGAAAATGTAATCCAGATACAATTATCTGTAATTCGGGTACTTAATAATAATCAGGCAGGCATTACATTTGCAATATAAAAATGAAGTCTTATGAATAAACTGGTTATTGGCTTTCTATTGGCTTTTCTTTTTATTGGAGAAGCTTTGAATGCACAAAGTAAGAATGGTTTAAAAAACAGTAATGGTATGAAAGATTTAAAACTGACAGAAGTGTGGGATAAAGTATTTCCACAGAGTAATAAAGTAGAGCATCGGAAGGTAACCTTTATTAACCGATATGGTATTACACTGGCTGCAGATATGTATATTCCTAAAGGGACAGAAGGCAAACTTCCTGCAATCGCCGTGAGCGGACCATTTGGAGCCGTTAAAGAACAAGTCTCAGGTTTGTATGCTCAGACAATGGCAGAACGGGGATTTCTGACCATTGCTTTTGATCCTTCTTTTACAGGGGAAAGCAGTGGAGAACCGCGTTATGTAGCTTCTCCCGATATAAATACGGAAGATTTCTGTGCAGCAGTCGATTTTCTGTCTGTATGTGATCTGGTGGATGCTGACCGCATTGGAATTATGGGAATCTGTGGTTGGGGAGGATTTGCCATCAATGCAGCAGCCATTGATACACGCATCAAGGCAACGGTCGCTTCGACGATGTATGATATGAGCCGGGTAACCGCCAACGGCTATTTTGATGCCATGAATGCAGACCAGCGTTATGAACTTCGGAAACAGCTGAATGCTCAGCGTACGGAAGATATGAAAAACGGCAGTTATGCACTTGCTGGAGGAGTGATTGATCCGCTTCCGGAAGATGCTCCTCAATTTGTGAAGGATTATTATGCTTATTATAAAACGAAGCGGGGATATCATCAGCGTTCTTTGAATTCTAATAACGGATGGAATAAAACATCTGCACTTTCGTTTATAAATATGCCTATCCTTTCTTATTGTGATGAGATTCGGAGTGCTGTCTTGCTGATTCATGGAGAGAAAGCCCATTCACGCTATTTCAGTGAAGATACTTTCAAGCGGTTGAAAGGAGATAATAAGGAACTGATGATTATTCCCGGGGCAAGTCATGTAGACTTGTACGATCAGACAGATATTATTCCTTTTGATAAGATCGAAACTTTTTTCAAGGAATATCTTCGCTGAGACGGGGATTTTGGAATAATCTTTAATCGGAAAGAGGGTGTCATTATGTGGTAAAGTGATACTTAAGATTTGAATGTTATGACACCCTCTTTTTCCGTATATATTAGATTCCTAAACGTTTTCTGAGTTCTTTTAAAATCTCAATATCTTTGTTTCTTAATTTACCGTCTCTTCCCGGAGGCAGTTCAGAATCAGGATATTGTTGTTTTTGGTACATTGACGATATAATTTTTCCAGTTCTTCTACAGACTTAAACTGGTTGTCTGTTGTATTATAGAACCATCGCTGACTGATACATACTGTGGATTCCCATGGCATGTAGTAATCTTTACCATCGTGAGTGAAAGTCTTAGGATCATTATCGGTTGGCAGATACGGGTCACCCAGGCGGAAATCACTGGGGAAATAACGAATAGGGAATCCTGCTTTTTGCTGTTCCGGCAGTACCGGATGGGCATCTACATTCTCGGGGGAACCAATGCTCCAGTTGATACCGATCTGGCAATCTGGCTCCTGAGACTTGATGGTCTGGTAGATATCCATAACAGGCCAGCGGTAATTCTGTTTGGTCCATCCTCCGTCAAACCAGAATTCTACGATAGGTGTATATGGCTTTACTTTATCAACCAGCTCTTTTAATTGTGCAATCATGTAAGAGTTGTAGCAGCGTCTTTGCTTTGATCATCCACATCCGGATTACTTTCCGGTCCCATAAAGAATAATACAGTCCCAGTCCTATTCCATATTTTTTGCATGCTTTGGCTACAGCTTCTACCACATCTGTATGATTTCCGGAAGATGCAACATCATATTCTGTGTATTTGCTGTCCCAAAGGCAGAATCCGTCATGGTGTTTGGTTATCAGGATAACGTACTTCATACCGGCATCCTTGGCAGACCGTATCCATTGTTCTGCATCAATTTGTGAAGGAGCGTATGATTCGGCTGGTTTGGAGCATCTGTCCATTCTTCGTCATGAAAAGTATTAATTCCGAAATGAATGAACATACCATATTTCCGTTCGATTTGTTTGAGTTGGGCTTTACTGGGTTTATCGGAAGGAACCGGCAGTAACAGATTTTGCGAGAAGGCAGGTTGTCCCAGCAACAGCAAGCCTAATACGCTCCATGATAAAAGTCTTTTTTTCATAAGTAATTTTATTGATACCTTTGTGTGTAAATGTCTGTTTTTTATGATTGTATATTTAAGGTCTTACAAAAACCAAGGGCAAAGTAACAAAAAAAATTGAATAGATTATTTATTTTCTCCCATTATTTCTGTTAATTTGTAATCAATTTCTGCTATGTGGAATAAGGGTTTAAAAAGTGGTCAGCAATTTTTTATAACAGCCCCAAGAAGATGGGTGTGAAAAGTATGTTGACCAGTATGGTAGTTGGGGTTTATTAAACATAACTTTATAATAGTATTATGATGAAACGGTTACTGATTTTTTTATGGGTTGTCTGTTGTGTGATAGCCCTTCAAGGCAAAACGCGTAAGGCTCTTTACATTGTGTTGGATGGTATTCCTGCTGATTATATTGAGCGGTACATCCGAAGAATATATTCGATATAGCTTCCAAGGGAGGTTATGCCCGTGCTTATACGGGAGGAGAAGTAGGTGCATATTCGCAGACTCCTACCATATCAGCGATTGGTTACATGAATATTCTGACAGGAACCTGGATGAATAAACATAATGTAAATGGGAATTCCAATCTGAATCCCAATTATAATTATTGGTCACTTTTCCGGATAGCCAAGAATCAAAATAAAGATTTTAAGACGGCTTTGTTCTCCAGCTGGACTGATAACCGGACTGTATTGATCGGTGAAGGAAAGCCTGAGACTGATCATCTGAAAATAGATTATGTCTGTGATGGGTATGAATTGGATAAGGATCGTTTCCCTGCGAAGAAAGATGACCTTCATATTTTTGATATTGACTCAGTTGTATGCAAAGAAGCCGCTGCTTGCATCCGTGAGAATGCTCCTGATTTGAGTTGGGTGTATTTGTGGTATACCGATTCAGGTTCCATATTTATGGTGATGGGGCTTTTATGGACCGTTATGTAAATAAGACAGATGATCTGGTTGGAATGATTTGGGAGGCAGTTCAATATCGTGAAAAGAAGTTTGATGAAGAATGGATGGTGATTGTGACAACAGACCATGGCCGTGGAGAAAGCGGACATCATCATGGTGGACAATTGGCCCGCGAACGTAGTGTATGGGTTTCAACTAATGTCCGTGCGTTGAATGCACAGTTTACCCGTCCTACTTTAGCTTTGGTAGATATACTTCCTACAATCTGCCGTTTTATGGATTTCCAGATGCCCAGAGATGTAGCTTTTGAAAAAGATGGTATATCCTTCTATGGTCCTACGGATATTTATGAGCTGACAACCCATCCTTATGACAATCAGGTTACTTTATGCTGGAAAGGGGAAGGTGCCAAAGATGAGGCTGTTGTTTATATGGCTACAACCAATGCTTATAAAGAAGGAGGTAAGGATAACTGGTCAGAAATAGGCCGGGTAAAAGCTAGTACAGGACGTTTTGTTGTGGATTTAGGAAAGTATCCGTCTTCCAAGTTTTATAAGTTTGTGGTGAAGACTCCAACAACTTCTTTGACCCGTTGGCTTCAGAAATAATTTGAATCCAAAATGCGTAAAGTTGAATTCTGTTTTAGAATTGTGCTTTACGCATTTTTCTTTTGATCTTCAGACAAAATCTTATTTTTATAATGATTATATTATAAGGTTGTTTTTTGAGATTTTATTTGTGATAGGGGAGTGAATGACAGAAAGCCAGAAATAAATGACTTATGTATAATACATAGGTTTCGGTTGTGTTTCAATGGAATTGCATAAATAAGAAATCATAAGAATATAATATTATTTATATTGATTCATTTTTTCAACGATATTCGGGGATTAACTTTGTGATATGAGAAGTTGAATTATATAAATGTGATAAGTATGTATTTAAATTTCTATGTTGTGAAGATGTTTGGAAATCTGTAGTGTAGGCTTCTATAATTATATAAGAGAACAAAAAAGTACTAGCTTTTCTATTTTACATATTTTGTTGTCTTCTTGCACGTTCAAGATTTTCTTGATAACTTGCCATCACTTTTGGTTTTAAGATCTGTTAAATAATAGACTGAAATTCTTTCTGAGGATTAAATTTCATGAAGTACAACATTTATGGATGAACTGATTATCAAAAAATTGAAGCAAAGGTGATGAAAGGGCATTCCGGTTTATTTTATGACCGGCATTATGTGCTTCTGTGCCGCTTTGCCAATCGACTGCTTGATAATAGGGACTTAGCGGAAGAGATCGTAGATGATGTAATATTTTGGCTATGGGAGCACCGGTCTGAGCTTGATATAACCAGTTCCATTCGGGCTTATTTGATGAGAGCGGTCCGTAACCGTTGTTTAAATGAATTAACTTCCCGAACTTTAAAGGAGAAGTTAGTTTGTCATCGTTTATGCTTCCAGAGAATATTGATTTGATAGAAGTTTTATTTGTTGAGGAGAATCATCCATTAGGATATTTGCTGGAACAAGAATTGGAGGAGGAATTATTTAGAGCAATAGAAGAGCTTCCAGCAGAATGTCGTGTTGTATTTAAAAAAAAGTCGTTTCGAACAAAAAATCTTATGAAGAAATAGCACGTGAGCAAAACATTTCAGTAAATACAGTAAAGTATCATATAAAGAATGCTTTAGCTTTTTTACAGAAGCGATTACAACAGTATCTTCATTTATTGGTATTTTATTTTTTTATGGGAATTGAAAAAAAATCTCTTTTTTGACTACCCTGTCTTTTAGATTTTTTGTCTTATTAGTAAAAGCCGTATTATATGAAGGAAAAACAAGATCATGAAATAGATGTATTGATAGAGCAATATTTTGCCGGTAAACTGAATGCGGAAGGATTGGCTCGTTTAAAAGAATGGGCATTGGAGTCGGAGGAAAACCGGATTTATATGCGTCGTCAAGTTGAAATCTGGTTTTCCGCCGGAGTATCAGGAGATACGGCTTCTTTTGACCAGCAAAAAGCTTTTGATTTATTTAAGCAAAGAGTTCTTTCAATAGAGAAGAGAAAAAAACAGACGGTTAAGTTATGGAGTAAAATGCGTTGGGTTGCAGCTGTTATTTTATTGTTGCTGCTTCCGTTGGCCTATTGGCAGGGAAAAGAAACAGTTAAGGGAGATTTTGCAGATATGAGTATTGAGGCTCCACTTGGGGCACGAACAAAACTTTTTCTTCCAGATGGTACTTTAGTATGGTTGAATGCAGGTTCTAAAATAACGTACTCACAAGGTTTTGGAGTAGATGATCGTCAGGTGAAATTGGAGGGAGAAGGGTATTTTGAAGTTGCCCATAATGAGCATATACCTTTGAAGTAAATACAAAAGAATTGAATTTACGTGTGTTGGGTACGAAATTTAATTTTCGAAATTATCCGGAGGATGAAGAAGTTGTTGTGAATCTATTGGAAGGAAGTGTAGCTTTGCATAATGGTATAAAAACAATGCAGGATATTTATCTGAATCCGGAAGAGAAAGTAATCTTAAATAAAGCTACCGGTGAAATGATAAAGCATAGGGCTGCGGTTCGTAATTCTATGGTATGGACGAAAGATGAATTGTTTTTTGATGAGGAACTGTTAAAAGACATAGCAAAAGAATTGATGCGAAGTTATGATGTATCCATAGAAGTTGTAGATTCTGTACAAGACAGACGTTTTTATGGCAGTTTTAAGACTTTTGGAAGTTCTATAGAGGAAGTTCTGGAAACGATAGCTTCTACAGGGCAGATGAGATATGTTTATAAAGATGGGAAGTATATTTTATTTTAGTTAATAATATGTGGAACCTTAAAATGAAGAGATTATGGAACACTGGTCTTCTGGTTGATAAGTAGTAAGGAGACTTGAAAAAACAAACAGGAGAATGCGGCCACATCCTCCCGTTCATAAAATCAAGTTTTCTTGATAAGGAAATCTTATAAAAGAATAAGATTCTGCAAATGTAGCAGATTCTTTAATTCTTGGGGTATTTATCTTAGTTATAAATTATAAAATCAGAAAAGAATTATGAGATATATAGGTAAGGCTATGTTGGTAGCCTCGGCTGCCTTTTGCCTCAATTTATCTGCGTTTTCACAGGATATATCGTTGAAAGTCAGTAATGTTACTGTTAAGGAGGCGATGGAGAAATTAAAAAAGGAGTCTGGATATTCGAGGGCACTGAAAAAGTCCCTCTATAGACTGAGCCCATAATTCAATCGGCACATATCAAGTGAAAAAACTTGGATATGTGCCGATTTTTTTTGTAACTTTATAGGTAGAAATTGACATGATATGCTA
>ENA-OQAN01000429-OQAN01000429.1-human-gut-metagenome-genome-assembly--contig:-NODE-429-length-22826-cov-1.892066_pt1 | contig 22826 bp, 32 predicted proteins | sample MGYA00242735_ERZ504527 | MGnify/ENA primary metagenome ERZ504527 (study PRJEB26092, sample SAMD00036230) | human gut metagenome | host: Homo sapiens | study: EMG produced TPA metagenomics assembly of... | reverse complement strand
AGACCATCGAGATTCCGGCAACCTACGGCGTTCGCATCTCCGCCGGCTCCCTGCTGAAGAAGGCTGTCACCAAGTAAGTCATGTACTGATATGTTGCTTACACGACGAAAGCCCCGACCATGACGGTCGGGGCTTTCGTCGTTCATGACACTTGTACAAGCGTCATTCTGCGCTACACTATGCATATATATTAGACATCGTGTCCATATAGATGGAGAGAGACATGACCGATCAACGCAAGGAAGTCATCAATCAACTGCATGAATTGAACATTCTGCTGCTGCATACCAAGCTGAAGGCCACACGCACACAGACCGCGCTACGAGCCGCCACACGAGTATGCAACGTCGAAGCGGCACGTCGTGGCGTGCCACCGCTGCAACAACTTCCCAAAAGCCATGACACGGCAACGCACATGCTTGACTGCCTCAGCACCGAGGATCTTTCCACCCTCAGCGAACTTCTGCAGCGCATCATCGACAACACCGACACCAGGATTCTCGATGAAGAGGTTGTCGAGCGACGCAAAGCCATCCATGAATTCCTTATGCTGAATCACACAGATACGGAGGTGCAGGAATGAGCGACGAGCAGGAGACCATTCCCGAAGCAAATGCCCCCAAACCAATCCGCATCGACAAACGATCCCTGTTCACTCCCAGTGAAGCCGTGGCCGTGGAACAGCATTCCACAACACCACATGTGTCACGAACCCGTTATGGAACCGCACGCATCGAAGGTCGCCTCTCCTCCCCCAATGCGAGAGTACCCGCAGTCATATCGCAACATTGCGGCGGCATCACAGTCAAAGGCCATACGCTCAAATCGTTCGCCTATACCACCGACGCTGCGATCATCCGTAATACCAATGCCAACGCCATTCTCGCCGTCTACCCGTTCACTGGAGAACCGGTGATCACACAGGCGTTGCTCACTGTGGCACAAATGCCACTTTTCGTAGGCGTCGGAGGAGGCACCACCACCGGTCCGCGTGTGACCGAGCTGGCCATGGTGGCTGAAATGCAAGGTGCGGCAGGCGTCGTCATCAACGCGCCGGCACCCGCGGAAACCATCGAAACCACCATGTCCATGGTCGACATTCCCGTTATCGCAACAGTCACGGAAGACGACGAAATCACCGAATGCAAGATTCTCGCCGGTGCGGCCATCATCAACGTCGCAGCCGGAGCACGCACCGCGCAAGTCGTGGCAAGCATACGTGCGCATCATCCGGAAATACCGATCCTGGCATCGGGAGGCGGATCCGAAGATCGCATCCTCGCCACCATCGAAGCGGGCGCGGATGCCATCACATGGACGCCGCCAAGCGCGCAACAGCTGCAATCGCAGATGATGGCGAAATATCGCGGCGAAGCCTGATTCAAGCCAATCAAAAACGAAAGCGACCGCAGCGCAATCGCAAAACAATTCAGGAGAACATACCGATATGGGAGTGGGGTGTGACCGAAGCTTGTCGGCCACACCCCACTCCCATCGACGTTTCCCATTGCCACCATCGCTTACTCCAAAGCGCCAATCATGGCTTGGAAATCCTCATTCTCCCTGCATTGGAACGGATCCAGCAGCACCATATCCATCTTCCGCGGCGCATGCAACGATAGTCTGGTCCAATCGCAGGAATACTGCGCGCCATGCGATTTGGCCGCACTGACGAATCTGCCGCGCAATGCGGCACGAGTATCCGCCGGCGGCATGGTACGCGCCTTTTGCGCCTCACGACCGTCAATCAGCGAACGCAAGGCACCACGCGAAGCAACGACGCATACAACGCGCCATTGGCCACGTCATGATAGTCCAGATCCAACTGTTCCAGCTTGCTCAGCGGAAGATCCGCACTGGAACGGGCACGTAACGCTTCAAACAGGCGGTACTTGCACACCCAGTCCACGCTGTCTCCCAAAGCATTTGCATTGCCGGAACGGAACGCTTCCAACGTATTGCGCCACTGGCGAAGCACATCGTGCACATCGGTGCGAGGCAACGACGAAGCCACTTCCGGATGCTCATCCACGAACTGTTCCACAGCCTGTAGATAACGTTCCTGCATGGCTACGGCACCACCCTGCAACGTCGATCCATCGGCCATGGCAAACGAAGCATTCACGCCGCTCATATCGCGACTGACCGCACGGTTTGCGGCACCGGCGTCCGCGAACGCGAACCGCGAGAATCCCGACTCACGTCCTTCACGCCCAGCCTGTTCGATAACGCACAGCACCAGATGCGTGGTGGCCAGCTTCATCATCGTGGCCCATTGAGAACGGTTTGAATCGCCGATGATCACATGCAGCCTTCGGAAGGCGTCGGGATCGGCATGCGGCTCATCCCTCGTGTTGACCATTGGACGCGATCTTGTGGTCGCCGATGAGACAGCCTCATCCAGAAAATCGGCACGCTGCGTGATCTGGAAACCTGATTCCGTCACCCTGCCTGCGCCAGTGAACAGCTGCCTGGTAATCAGGAACGGCAGCAATTCGTGTTCGATGACGTCCAACGGCACAAAACGACGTACCAGATAGTTTTCATGGCAGCCGAAGGAATGCCCTGCGGAATCCACATTGTTTTTGAACACATGCACTGTGGCACGTGGCCCATGCGTGGCTCGAAGCCTTTGCTGGGCGTCCAACGCAAGATCGCGCATCACCAGTTCGCCGGCCGCATCCACGGCAAGGGCGTCCATGGGATCGCAGGCCTCGGACGTGGCATATTCAGGATGCGATCCGACATCAAGATACAGTCGCGACCCGTTTTCAATATACGTATTGGTCGATCGCGCGGAGGCAACGATCGGCTGGAACATCATCATTGCCGTCTGGCTGGCGTCGCATGGCACATCCGCACCGGTCACACTGACGCCGTATTCCGTTTCAATGCCGAAAATACGAGCGAAAGAATGAACCTCACGCAACGTTCCCGCATCAAGCGGTGACGAGGAATGATTGCCGCTGTCTCGCAGCTGCGGCATCACTCGCCGCCTTTTTGCACGAAACTACCGACATATTCCTCAGCATTGGACTCGAGCACCGATTCGATATCGTCAAGCACGGCATCCAACGCATCAGCGGTTCCGTCGACTTGTACGCCGGCGGATTCGACAATGTCACCCACCTCTTGGCCTGCGGATGCGGATTGAGCCTGTTCAAATTCCTGAGGCATGACATTCCTCCCTGTAACTTCCGGTTGCAAACCTGCAAAAAAACGCTGCGCCACACCTTATATCAGGTGTGGCGCAGCATGCAACACTATGCCAAATACTGGCTCAGATCATTGGTGATCAGACCATTGGTGGCCATCACATCGTTCTCCTGGCGCAGTGAACGCTTTCGCCGTTCCACTGGGTCAGATGGCCTTGCGCCTCCCAAATCACCACAGCACCAGCAGACACGCAGGTACGTCCCACTCATGCAAGTGCGGTTCGAAATACGCATCGTACGTACCGTCGGCCACCTTGCACAAATCAAGGGACGCCGGGCCGACACGTTTAATATCGGCAGGACGTCCGGCAATCTTCGCCACCACATCGAGCGCACGCTGCGATTCGGACGATACCGGAGACATGCCGAAACTCACCACCGAACCATCGAGGGACGACGTGGTGGAAGGAATGATTTTCTCGCGTTTGTCTCCCAACGGAGTCTTGCGAATACGAATCGCGCCGGATCCACGCACCGCAAGATACGTCAATCCCAGCGCCGGAGCGTGCACAATCGAAAGGATCGGCTGTGCGGAGCACTGGTCGTTGAATTCGAACAATGTCACGGTGATGGCCCATTCCGGCATGCTTCGCGCGAAATTGATCACGCCGTCGATGCCACCCACACACCAGTATCGCTGGCCGGGATAGCACTGTTCAGGCGAAGCTGCCAGAAGCCGTCGAACACGTTGACATAGGTCAGGCGGTTGCTGATGAACTGCTGCAGGCGCTTGTCGGTGTCTGAAGTGAAGTGGAAGCAGTCTTCGGACACTTCCAGTTTTCTCATGTCGTGCGGATTCATCTGGTCGTTCAACGCATGCTTGCCTGCGTCCTGCAGGATGCGTGCGACTTCGAGGGCGATTTGCCTCAGTTCCATAGATATGCCTTTTCGTTTCCTCTGTACAGTCCCGGCACGTCCTCTCCTCAAAATACCGGGATGATGTTACCTGTTGTCAATGGTCGTTCTTCGCGACCAATTGATGGCAATGTTACCCGCACAGATTGCATTTCACCGTAACATTTCCAAAATCGACGCCGCATCTTGGACACGCTCACAATAGCGGGAACATTGAGATTTGCTATATTTCAGAGGGTCTGACATATCCAATGAGACCATCGGATTCTCCACGGTATTATCACCAATCGTTCGATGGCGCACCGTAAGATGCGACCACGATGCGGCCACAACCGTGTCTGGAAAACGACGAATCATTCGGCACGCAACCAAGCACGGGTATCGGAAGGCGCTTCCACCGAGCCTGCACCAACTGCCCGTCCGTAAACAGCCGCTCCGTTTGGGCACGCAACCGATCGAAAATCGAGTCAGCGGGATCAATCGCAGCCCACTTTAAATCGACGGCCGCAATACGCGCATCATCCCAACCGGAGCCAATTTTACGACGCAGCTTCTCCAACAACTGCCATTTCAATAGCCATTCAATGCGGCCAGCTTGCTCGCGCATCGTCAAACGCGCATCATCATCGGCATGCCTGATGGCAGCCACATCGGCGAGCGCCTGCCCCCACATCGCCATGATGTTACGGGTCGAACGGTCAGACCATGCCGGTTCACCGGACGTGTCGGTTCCATAGATCACGGCAGCGGCAGCATACACCAGGCCACGCAGGGTGACCTCAATCTGCCATGCCGAGGTCTCGCCGCCATATTCCAGCGGCAACATGGCACCTAATGTCAAATCATGAGACACCTCGTGCATGGCGCTCACCGGATCGGCGAGCATGATTGGCTCCAACGCTTCGTCTATGTTCAATCCCGCCTCTTCGGCATGCTCAAGCAGCCACAGCAGCATGCTGGTGGTGCCGAGTTTCAGCGCCTGCGGCACATCCATACGATTGGCGTCCCCGACAATCACATGCAATCGACGGTATGCATCCGTGCTGTGCGATTCGTCTCGAGTATTGATGATCGGCCTGTCGAATGTGGTCTGCAAACCGACTTTCATATGAAAATAGTCGGCGCGCTGGCTGAGCTGGTATCCGGCGGTTTCACTTCGTTCGCCGATACCGACGCGACCTGATCCGGTAAAAATCTGTCTCGCTACAAAATGTGCCGTCATGAGTTTCGCAACTTGGTCAAACGGCACCGAACGCAGCATCATATAATTTTCGTGGGTGCCCCAGCTTGCACCTTTGCCGTCGACATTATTACGGTGCAGCGCGATTGCGATACCGGTCTGTTCGCTGGCTTTGCGCGCGCACTCACGCATGATGAGATCGCCGGCATGGTCGTAGAGCACGGCATCGAAGGGATCATCGGTTTCGGGCGCGGAATATTCAGGATGCGCATGATCCACATACACACGGCCGCCATTGACTGCAATCACATTGGTGATGTTGAGCTGCGGCGCGTCCGTCAACAGATCAGGATGCGCGGATGCACGTTCCAGCCTGGTGCCGCGGGCGTCGTTGACCGGATCCTCCTGCCGATAGTCCCAGCGAATATGCTTGGTTTGTTCGTTCGCCGCGGCACCGACCACATCGAACGATAGCTTCACCGGATTGTAATGCTCCATTCCGAGAGCGGAAACCGCGTATTCCGTTTCCGTGCCCATGATTCGACGAACGCTCATTGATACGACTTCCCTTCGTCTGATTTCGCGTTGCCTGCCAGCATTATTCGACTGGTCGTATACGGGTGATGCGCCTGCTTCCAAACCATTGATACGGCTCCACTGTTCCGGATTGGCGTCCAACACCGCATCGCGGGTTTCAAGAAACTCCTCGTCGACGGCCTCGCCAACAGATCGACGCCAATCGCCGCCGGCTGTCCGCTTTCGATGGAGATTTTCACAGCACGGGTTTTGGCACGATCCACAATGTTTTCAGCACCGCACCCGACACCACATCCGCCAGATAGATCGGATGCCATTGCCCATGCTCATCGCACACGTCGCACAGATACCGGTGCTCGTCCGTCGAATAGATATCGCTGACCAGCACCCCAATCAAAGCCTTCGCATCCACCCCTGGCACCAACGGCAAATCGTCGGTCAGATAATGGCGGATGATCTGCGCCGCCTGAGCCGCTTTCGGACGCTCCACACGAATCTTCACATCCAAACGACCAGGACGCAACACCGCCCGGATCAATCATGTCAATACCGGTTCGAAGCGCCGATGACCATAACATTGCCAAGCGTTTCCACGCCATCAAGTTCAGCCAAAAACTGCGGCACAATAGTGGTTTCCACATCCGACGACACGCCGGATCCACGAGTGCGCAGCAGCGAGTCCATCTCGTCAATGAACACGATCACCGGTTTGCCATCCGCCGCACGCTCACGCGCGCGCTTGAAAATCATGCGGATCAGGCGTTCCGACTCGCCCACGAACTTATTGAGCAGTTCCGGCCCCTTCACCGACAGGAACACGCCACGACCGCCGGCAGCGCCTTCGGCGAGCGCATTGGCCACAGCCTTGGCGATCAGCGTCTTTCCATTGCCTGGAGGCCCATACAGCAGCACGCCTTTCGGCGGCTTCAAATCATAACGTTCGAACAGTTCGCGATGCAGGAACGGCATTTGCACGGCATCGCGAATACGTTCGATCTGCTCATCCAAACCGCCGATATCAGCGAACGTGACATCCGGCACTTCCTCAAGCACCAAGTCGGCATCATCCTGCGCGGGAACCAACGCAAGCGCGAATCTCATGGACGAATCGACCGTAACACGGTCGGACACATTGATCGAAGTTTTCGACAGCGCTCCCGAACGGCGGACCAACGCAACGTTTCCACCGCCATCCGCGACCAGCAATCGCCCATCATCAATGACCTGCTTCACCGTGCGCACTGCGCCCACAGCATCGGTGCCGGCTTGCGAAACCACCACCATGTTCTCGTTTGAGCAGCACCGTGCGCCCAGTCTCAAGCCTGGATGCCTGCACATTCGCCGCAACCGGCACGATCATGCGACGGCTTCCGGAAATCACCTCGGCGCTGGCATGCTGTACCCCCTGTTCGTCCGTGCGAGAGGAATGCACGCGAACCATGGTGGCGAAGGTCATGGGCGGTCCCGCCAACTGGTTCAGCTGGGCCTTGGCCTTGGTGAGCTCCTGGGTGGCACGGCTCAACGCCTTGGCCAACGCATGATTCTTGGCCATCAACTGGTCGTTGGCCTCACCCAACGACGCCAACGTCTCATCACGTTGATCCATTTCATCAGCCTCGCTTTCCACCGAATGCGTTTCGAGCCGTTCCGTCATTTCGTCATGTCATGGCGCATTCGCATTCAACATGCTCAACCCTTAAGAATACCCATTGTCCTCATGATTTCCGACAATCAAAACCATGCTTGAACAAGAATCGCCAAACATTGCGCCCACTCCCACCCTTTCCCAGCCTGGACTGCTGGTGATGGATGTGGATTCCACGCTGATCGATGAGGAAGTCATCGATCAGCTGGGCGCCGCCGCTGGAATTGGCGAGCAGATCGCGTCGATTACCGCACGTGCGATGAATGGCGAACTTGATTTTCGCGAGGCGTTGCAGGCTCGTGTTGCGCTGCTTAAGGATCTGCCGACTTCGGTGTTCGATGATGTGTATCGTCGCGTGCATTTCACACAGGGGGCGCTTGATTTGATTGACGCTTTGCATGCGCATGGTTGGAAGGTCGGCGTGGTTTCCGGCGGTTTCCATGAAGTCGTGGACCGTCTTGCCGCCGACGCGCATCTTGATTTTTGGATTGCGAATCGTTTGGAAGCCGCTGATGGTTGTTTAACCGGCCATGTGCTTGGCGATATCGTTACGAAAGATGTGAAATTGCAGTCACTGCGTGATTGGGCTTCGCGCATGGGCATCAGCATGGGTCAGACTGTTGCGGTTGGCGATGGAGCCAATGATCTGCCGATGATTCATGCCGCCGGACTTGGCGTGGCGTTCTGCGCCAAGCCTGCGGTTCAGGCGGATGCTCCGCATCGTGTGAACGAACGTGATTTGACCCGGATTCTTGATTTTCTTCGTTGATTCGCATTCTTCGATGATGCGAATCCCGATAGATCCGAGTCGCGATATAGCAAAATCCGATATTGCAGGATAACGATATTGCCGTGTGAAATGATGATGTTCACACGGCAATATCGTTATGATCCGTTTATTCGACACTACTTGCAGTAGGCTCCGTCGAGATGCGCGCCACGCGCCCAATCGGCGGCACGCATGGCTTTTTTGCCTTGGGCTTTGACTTCCAGCAATTCCAAAGGATCTGAGGAAGTACCACCACACGTTCTTTTTTCCGGCCACGATCCGCCCTGGTTCTAGCGAAACGGGTGTGTTGGGATTGCTCATATCGGCGCCCTGCGCACGCAACACATGCAACGTGGCCGGTTCTGCTTCGGCATTGGCGTGCAGTTCGCACCATGCGCCCGGATTGGGCGTGCAGGCTCGAATCTGACGATCCACCGCGAATACAGGAATGTCGAAACGAATATGCGCGTCTTCAACCGTGATCTTCTGAGCCACCTCATATGCGCCGGCAGGCTGTTCCACAGGCGCGATCTGATCGTCGGCCATGGCCTGCAGCGAGGCGGCAAGCAAACGGGAACCATCCTCGGCAAGACGGTTCAGCAGCTCACCCGCCGTTTCATGCGCTCCGATTTCCACAGTGGACTGCGCCAGAATCGGACCGGCATCCATGGCTCGCACGATGCGGAACACCGTGGCTCCGGTCACCTTCTCGCCCGCCCAAATGGAACGCTGCACGGGAGCCGCGCCACGCCACTGCGGAAGCAGCGAGAAGTGCAGGTTGTACCATCCCATCGGCAGCGCGTCGAGCACATCCTGCTTCAGGATTTTGCCATATGCCACCACTGCCGCGGCCTGGGCACCGGTCGCAGCAAGTTCGGAAATGAACGTTTCCTCGCTCGGATCGGATTCAATCACCGGCAAACCAAGATCAAGAGCGGCCTGCTTCACGGGATTCGGTACCAGTTTGCGTCCACGCCCGGTAGGAGCATCCGGTCGGGTGAGCACTGCGACCACTTCGAAACGCTCGGTATCTTCAGCCAGCATTTTCAACGACGGCACCGCAACATCCGGAGTACCGGCAAACAGCACTTTCAGCACGAAAAGTCCTCCTTATCAAATCCTCATCACATCGTTATCATCGTGGGAATCATTCCGTCCGCATCAACAGCATGTAAGGCAGCGGAACGCAACACACTATGCCTGATGCACCGCGGGAATCTTCACACCCGCATCAATCAGCAGCGCACGCAACGCACGTGAATCCTTGAATCGAACGCCACGAATGCCCGCATTGTTCGCACCTACGATATTCATGGCCTTATCGTCCACGAACACCGCGCCGGAAGCGTCAATGCCGAACTGTTGCAACGCGAACTCGTAAATATCCTTATTCGGCTTACGCAGGGAGACATATCCGGAAACCACACGATCGTCGAGGCTGCGCAGAATATCGAAATTGTCGAGCGCGATCGGGAACAGATCCTTCTGCCAGTTGCTCAATCCCCACACATGCACGCCGGCCGCTTTCAAATCGTTGATGAGCACGCGGCGCCCGGCACCACGCCGGTCAACGAGTCGACGAAATTGTCGAGATAGTACTGCAGCATGTCGGCCCATTTGTCTCCATAACGTTCACGCATCAGGGCGACGCGTCATCATTCGACATGCCGCAGTCCAGTTCATCGTTGATGTCGTAGAAGCCGGAAATATCGTTGTCAAGGAACTGTTCAACAAGCTCGTCGCTATAGCGGGGCGTCATCACGGCCACCGGATCCCAGTAGACGAGCACGTTGCCGAAATCGAAAATCACATCGGTGATCGGCTTGCCCGCATTCACCGCAGCTTCGCCGTCAGCCATGAGCACGTCGTACTCCATATCAGGCTCTCCAGGCCAACCCTTCATATGATCCTCCATTCACTGCTGTGCGGCCTCATGCCGAACTGCCAACCTGTCTAGTTTTTCACGGCGAGGGGACGTGCGTCAGATTCGCTCCTTCGGATCAAGCTGAAACGCAGTTCTCCCGGTTCACGCGCGGCCACATGGCGGGCACTGGCGGAACGCAAACGCAACGCAACTCACCTCGGCGACTTTGCGGCACACGCACCACCGCCTTGACACGATCCGCAGTGCCTTCCAATTCGCGCGAATCAATGGTCCGAGCTGCGGAATAGGTACCGGCCCCAATACGGACGGCAGCATGCCTTCGGTGGTTTCGATGGCGGACAGGTCACCCCCACCCAACGCGCCGATACGTTCCAGCGTGACCTTCACCGCGTCACGACGTCCCCATACGCATGCGGCGGCAAACACAGGCGGCAATGCGGTTTGTTCACGTTCCCGCAATTCGGTTTGCGCCAGCAACGTTGAATTCCAAAGCATCAACGATTGAGCGAGCGTGGGATCGGTTTCGCCGATCAACAGGGCCTGACCTCCCCTGATTCGCGGCGCGCACAGCGAAACCGCGCGCATCCACGACGTCAACGTGTCTACGCCCGCGTCAATGCCGAAGCGTACAAGCTGGTCCATGCGTCGAGAATGGCCCACGGCCCGGTATTCGCATTCCGAGGGGTTCCTCCCACGTACACGGGGTTCTGCGCCGGGAGTGGCGATGACCAACTGCGGCGCAAACCGATATCGGGAACAATGCCGCGTGGCTGGCTCGGCGTTGAAAGCACAATGGGCACGCCACGAAACAGTCGGCTCAGCTCCTGCGCAGTTCCGGCGGCACCCACACGAACCACGCGCATACGTTCGTTATGGCATGCCGGGCAAGCCATTGCACAGTGGCGACACCGCACCAACGACAACGCACCGACCCATCCCGTAACCGTTCCAATGGACCCGTGCAGTACGAGCAGCGAGCCTGACGGTGGCATTTCGCGCAGCTCAATGCTTCACCGATGCCATCCTGCGGAATGCTCAACAGCACCGGACCGCTTTCCAACGCCTTCGACAGCACTCGCACCGCAGTGTGCGGCACACGCGCTCCGATGGTCGAATCCGCAAGTCTTGCCAATTCGTCACGGTTCAGCCAACGAATCCAAGGACTCGCTTCCTTGGTTACGGCAGGGAATGCGTGAATCGGCGTACTGAAACCGCTGACCTGGGTGGCACCGACATGCGCCGCATCGGTTTCCCACTGGCTTTGCACACTGCGCGCATTGGCCATCGCGACGAACACGCCATTATGCGCTTTTGCACGTAACCGCAACACTCCGCGGGCGTGGCGTAAGGCATCATGCCATCGGCATCCTGATAGCACACGTCATCGAGAATGAGGAACAACGCATTGCCATCCACCGGCGCATACATCGCCGCCCGTGTGCCGATCACGCACCGCACCTGCCTCCACTGATGGCCAGATACGCACGATACCGTTCAGCAGGCGCCATCTGCGCGTTCAGAATGGCGAAATCGCCGCCGTACGCACCGTTGGATGATTGGGTTGGCGCGAAACAGCGCAAGCCGATCGACTGCAACGTTTCGGCCATGTCCTCAATCTCACGCATGGTCGGCAACACCAGTACCGCCGGTTTGCCCTGCAATAAGGCGCGGCCACCATCCAGGCCACGCACTGCCTCCAATGATGGGATCCCGGCAATGGGTCGAGCACGAACGCTTGGAAACGTTGCCCTTCCAATGCCGTACGAAGCAGGTCGATATTACCGTATTGCCGCTGCAGCTGCTCGTACGATTCCCGCTCGATCTTGGCAAGCGATTCGATACGTCCGTTTTTTTCAATACCCGTTCGATTGCCGATACGTTGTTCCTGTTCGACGCGAGCCACGCGCGGAGGCACCGCCAAACGCAGGATATTGGCTCGCGTTCCGCCGAATGCGTCCGCGATAAGTGTGGCATCGTTACGCATGGATTCCGACACAAGCACACGATCGATGACCACCCGTTCGATGAACCGCAATGACGATTCAGGGGTTTCGCTGGTATCGGTCCGTTTCCAAATGATGCCGTTGACCCGTTGCCCGCCGAAGCGGACACGCACCATTACGCCGGGCTGGGCGGCTTCGGAATACTTCTCCTCAACGTAATAGTCGAAGGTTTGCCCCAAATGGATGGCTGAATATCCAGCACCACTTGGCTATGGGATGCTCCGCAGCCGGCGTTTTAACCGCGGGCGCACGCTTGCGCCGCTTGCGCGGGGGCGAGCCCGTCAAGCGCCAGCTGCTCGGCATCTCAGTACTCATGATTCAAGGGTAACTCAGCCTTCGATGGCGCTTTCAGCTCGTCGACCTTATTGGTGGTCTCCCAGGTAAAATCAGCATCGTTGCGTCCGAAATGACCGTAAGCAGCGGTCTTGGAATAGATCGGACGCTTCAGATCAAGCTCGTCGATAATGGCGGCCGGTCGAAGGTCGAACACCTTACGCACAGCCTGCTGGATCTGCTCGCGAGTCACACCATTTTCAGTGCCGTACGTTTCCACATTGATGGACACCGGATCGGCCACGCCGATGGCATACGCCACCTGCACCTCAACCTTGTGGGCCAGACCTGCCGCCACAATGTTCTTGGCCACCCAACGCGCCGCATAGGCAGCGGAACGATCCACCTTGCTCGGATCCTTGCCGGAGAACGCGCCACCGCCATGATGAGCCGCACCGCCATACGTGTCGACGATGATCTTGCGACCGGTCAGACCGGCATCGGCAGCCGGACCGCCCAACACAAACGAACCGGTCGGATTGACAAGCACGCGATATTCATCATGCGCCACACGATCGGCAAGCACATCATCAAGCACAGGACGAATCACATGTTCCGTCAACTGCTCCTTAAGCCACGCCTGATCGACTTGAGGATCATGCTGCGTGGACACCAACACCGTGTCAAGACGAACGGGAGCATCATGCTCATCATATTCAATGGTCACCTGGGTTTTGCCATCGGGACGCAGATGAGGCACTTCGCCATTCTTACGAACCTCAGTAAGACGGTAAGCCAAGCGATGAGCCAAATAAATCGGCAATGGCATCAGCACATCGGTCTCGTCGCACGCATAGCCGAACATCACGCCTGATCGCCGGCGCCTGAGCCTCATAACGCTGCTCGCGAGATGCCTTCGACTCCGCTTCGCCACTCAAACGAGCCACACCCTGGTTAATCTCAGAGCTCTGCTCGGTCAACGAAACGGTCACGCCGCATGAATCCGCATCAAGACCAACGCGAGAACTGGTATAGCCGATATTGCGCACCACAGAACGCACAATGCTCTGAATATCGGAATAGCCTTCACTCGTCACTTCGCCGAACACGAAGAACTGGCCAACCGTGGCGCATGTCTCCACGGCCACGTGGGACTGCGGATCCTGAGCAAGCATATCGTCAAGAATCGCGTCGGAAATCTGATCGCAGACCTTGTCCGGATGCCCCTCCGTCACTGACTCAGCGGAAATCAACTTCAATTCAGCCATCTGGCTGCTCCTTTCACGAACGTCCCACACGTTCGCCCTTCTGATTGCTACGAAAAAAACGCCCCGTCCTTCGCATACGCAATCAATAGCTTCACTATGGACTATTCAAAGCGCACCGCTCAGATATCGGGGCGAATGAAAACTTGGAATCCGGTTCTTATCGCAAGAACCGTTACATCAGTTGCCTTCGGTCAGATCGTCTTCGCCGAGGGTCTCTTCAAGCAGACCATCATTGATCTCACGGAAAGCGATGGATAGCGGCTTTTCCTGATTCTGATACTCCACCAGCGGACCGACGTTCTGCAGCAGGCCCTCGTTGAGCTGGGTGAAATAGGAATTGATCTGGCGAGCACGCTTGGCTGCGAAAATAGCAAGAGCGTACTTGGAGTCCGCATGCTCCATCAAGTCATCGATCGGCGGTTCCGCAAGACCGGTCGGGGTTGGCTGAGTGCCGAATGCCATATTGATTATCTCCCAATCATCAGATAAGCCAAAAGCTTCTTTTCCAAAGTCTTAAGTATAGGACCGCCACTGGACCTGATTCAAGCCCTTTCTCTCATGTTTTCGGCAAGCGCAAGCATCTTCGGCAATGCTCGCGAATATAACGCTTCTGGGAATTCCACATAGTGACTCTTGACAAAACCGTGTCCCGCTTAACCACCACAATAGAGAACATGGAAATGCGATCTGCAAAACTGATGAATGGACGAGTATTCGCGGGCGCACGCGCCCTCTACCGTGCCGCTGGCGTGGACGGTAAGGATTTCGGCAAACCGATTATCGCCATTGCCAATTCCTTCGATGAGTTCCTGCCCGGCACGTGCACCTGAACAAGGTTGGTCGACTGATCTCCGAGGCCATCAAGGAAGCTGGCGGCATTCCGCGTGAGTTCAACACGATGGCCGTTGACGACGGCATCGCCATGGGACACACCGGCATGCTGTACTCCCTGCCGAGCCGTGACATCATCGCCGACACCGTGGAATATCAGGTGAACGCGCACTGTGCCGACGCCTGATCTGCATACCGAACTGTGACAAGGTCGTGCCGGGCATGCTGATGGCCGCTCTGCGTCTGAACATCCCGACCGTCTTCGTCTCCGGCGGTCCGATGGAGGCCGGCACCACGGTACTTCCCGACGGAACCGTGAAGAAGAACACCGATCTGATCGACGTGATGTATGCCTCCGCCGACGACAATCTGAACGAAGAGGATCTGCTCGCCTATGAGAAGACCGTCTGCCCGACCTGTGGTTCCTGCGCCGGCATGTTCACCGCGAATTCGATGAACTGCTTGACCGAGGCCATCGGCCTGGCCCTGCCAGGCAATGGCACCATTCTGGCTTCGCACTCCTACCGCAAGGATTTGTTCAAGCGCGCCGCCGAGCAGATCGTCAAGATCGCCAAGCAGTATTACGACGATGATGACGAGACTGTGCTCCCGCGTTCCATCGCCACCAAGGAAGCGTTCGAGAACGCCATGACCATGGATGTGGCCATGGGTGGCTCCACCAATACAGTGCTGCATATCCTCGCCATGGCGCAGTCCGCCGACGTGGACTTCACGCTTGACGACATCGAGCGCATCTCCACACCGTGCCCTGCATCTGCAAGGCTTCGCCGTCCGGCGAATGGGAGATCTCCGACGTGCATCGCGCCGGTGGCATCACTGGCATTCTCGGCGAGCTCGACCGTGCCGGCAAGCTGCACCGCGACGTGCATTCCATCGATTACAAGACGCTTGAGGACAAACTCAACGACTGGGACATCATGCGTGATACCTGCACCGAGGAAGCCAAGCAGATGTATCTGGCGGCCCCGGGTCACATCGTGTCCCTGATCCGTGGACGCATACCACGCTGTTCGACTCCCTCGACCGCGACCGTGTGAACGCGCGATTCACGACATCGATCATCCGGCCGTCACCGAAGGCGGTCTGGCCGTGCTGCGTGGCAACCTCGCCCCTGACGGCTGCGTGGTGAAGACCGCCGGTGTGCCGAAGGAGATTTGGACCTTCCGTGGACCGGCACTGGTCGTCGAATCCCAGGAACAGGCCATCGAGGTCATCCTCAACGACACTCTGAAGCCCGGTATGGCGCTGGTCATCCGTTACGAGGGCCCGAAGGGCGGCCCTGGCATGCAGGAGATGCTGTACCCAACGTCGTTCGTCAAGGGCAAGGTATCGGCAAGCAGGTCGCCATGCTGACCGACGGCCGCTATTCCGGCGGCTCCTCCGGTCTGGCCATCGGCATATCGCTCCCGAGGCGGCAAACAAGGGCCCGATTGCCTGATCAAGAACGGCGACATCATTAACATTGATATCCCGAACCGTACGGTGAACGTCGAGCTTTCCGACGAAGAGCTGGCCCAGCGCCGCACCGAACTCGAAGCCGGCGACGGCTATGTGGCGCACCGCGACCGCAAGGTCTCCCAGGCGCTGAAGCCTACGCGGCGTTCGCCCGTTCCGCAGACAAGGGTGCCACGCGCGATTCCGGAGCTGATCAACAAGCTTTCCGGTCTCGCCTGATCCTAGCGAATATTAAATAACATAATGAGGATTGTGCAGTTAATATGCTGCGCAATCCTCATTTTTATTTCATACTTGGCTTCTTTTATATAAAAATATGCGCCCGATATGTTCGAGCGCATATTACAATCCTTGTAATTATTATGATTACAAATCGAATTCCGTTGCGATAAGGTTCCACAGTTCATCTGCTGCCTCATCCACAACATTATTGACGATGACTTTGTCGAATTCCGATTCCGCGGCAAGCTCGATTTTTGCGGTTTCCAATCGTTTCGCCTGCTGTTCCGGAGTTTCAGTGCCGCGCCCGATCAAGCGTCGTTCCAGTTCTTCAAATGACGGCGGCGCGATGAACACGGTCATTACCTCGATACCCAACTCCCCCGCACGCTGCTTGACACTGCGAGCACCTTGAATATCGATTTCCAGAATGACTGGAATATTTCGCTCAAGATGTTCCACGACAGGTTTCACGGGAGTGCCGTAATGTGCGAGACCAAACACGTCGGCGGTTTCCAAGAACTCACCGGCAGCTTCCTTGTCGAGAAACTCCTGTTCGGGCATGAAGAAATAGTTCACGCCATCCACTTCACCTGGACGAGGCTGTCGTGTGGTTGCGGATACCGACAGCCAGATTTCCGGATGCTGCTCGCGCACGCGCCCGAGAACAGTGCCTTTGCCTACACCTGCCGGTCCGCAAAGGACGATCAAACGGCCATGCTGGGAGTCGGTCATTGCTTCCTCACTCTGTATTAGTTGCTGAAGATATTTACAAGAAGGAATTATTGTTGACAAATCGATGATGATTTACTCGTCTTCTTCATCATCCAAAATCTCATCATCGACTTCGTTCTGGGCCTCGATGAGCGCTTGACGAATATCGAGCGCCACGGATTCCGTAGCCGCGGCCAAACTGGAAATATCCGGACCATGCGTGGCGATGAAGCGAGACACGGTGACGAGCACATTGCCTTGGTGCCTTTGAACACCGTCTTGAGGTCGCGGGTTTCAGCACCCTGCCATCCGTAGCCCGGAGACAGAATAGGACCAGTGAACTTGGCTGGATCGACACCGGAATCATTGATCCACTGACCGATGGTGGCACCGATGATCAAGCCTACGGAACCCATACCGTCATTGCCCTTATTGAACTTCTGAGCCGTGCTGGCAATGCCGTACGCCACTGTTCTGCCTTGTACTCGCCTGCCTGACGAATGGCGGTCTGCAGGCTGGCGCCCTCTTGGTTCGAGGTCAGCGATGCAATGAATACACCTCGACCGTTGTTCAGGGCATCGTTAATGACACCGCCCAACGAGCGTGCGCCATAATATGGCAGCAAAGTGATGGCGTCGGCAAGCAACGGAGACCTCGGCTTGAAATAGACATCGGCGAATGCGGACACCGTAGTCGGCAAGCCTCCATGCAGCAGTCAACGATGGTGATGATACCCATTTGACGGGCTGCGTACAGTACCCGCTCGAGCGCTGCGATACCTTTCGAACCGTAGCGCTCGAACATGGAGAACTGGAATTTGACAGCTGCCGCTCGCCCATTGGCTGCCTGCAGCATACGCATGGAGTATAGTTCGGCACCCAATGCGTCTACGTTGTAGCCCCAGTCAGTAAGAAGCTGCCTGTGTGGATCGATTCCCACGCATAGCGGACCATATTGGGCCATGGAATTGCTCAGTCGCAGACCGAAGTCCGAACGCTGGGCACTCATTTCTTCACTGCTGAGGCTGCTCATCATTACTCACGGCTTTCCAACTCGAATAGCTGCTGGGAATGATCCTGAATGCTCATGATCTGATAATCATTATTACGCACGGCCTCGATGGCCATCAACACGGCGGAGAATTCCGTCATGGTGGTGAACTGAGGCAAATCCGCAGCAATGGCCGCCGAACGGATGGCGTAACCGTCGGAACGGGAGCACGAGAATTCGGCGTGTTGAGAATCAGATCAATGGCACCCTCTTCGATCAGCTGAACGACGTTCTTGCCGACGCTGCCCTCCGCATGGTAGGTGGTGATCGGATCGTCCGGATTGGAATCCATACGCACGCTGATCTTGTCGACGATCTTGGACTCGATGCCGTAACGACGAAGCACGGATGCGGTGCCTTCGGTGGCCCAGATGTTGAATCCAAGCTCCACCAGTCGCGCAGCAACAACGGCAGCTGACGCTTGTCGGTATCGTTCACGGAGATGAACACGTTGCCGCTGTCGGCAGACCGGCATCGTAGGCGGCCAGCTGGCTCTTGGCGAACGCATGCGGGAAGTCACGGTCGAAGCCCATGACTTCGCCGGTGGAACGCATTTCCGGTCCGAGCAGCACGTCTACGGTCTTGCCGAGCGGCGTACGGAAGCGCTTGAACGGAAGCACGGATTCCTTGACGGCAACCTGCTGGCCGCGGCGAATGTCACCACCGTCTCCATGAGGCAGCAGCAAGCCGTTATCGCGCTGCTGCTGGATGGTTTCGCCGGCCATAATGCGGGCCGCGGCCTTGGCCAGTGCCACACCGGTCGCCTTGGATGCGAACGGCACGGTACGGGAGGCACGCGGGTTCGCCTCGATAACGTACAGGGTGTTGGCCATGAAGGCATACTGCACGTTGATCAGGCCTTGCACGCCACAGCCCTTGGCGATGGCATAGGTGCCTTCGCGCAGACGGCGGATCTGGTCATCGGAAAGGGTGCTCGGCGGCAGAGTGCATGCGGCGTCACCGGAATGCACGCCAGCTTCCTCAACATGTTCCATAATGCCGCCGATATACAGCTCTTCGCCATCGAACAAGGCGTCGACGTCGATTTCCACGGCATCCTGCAGGAACTTGTCGATCAGCAACGGAGAAGGCAGACGGCCAGAAACCACGGTATCGGCCTGAGCTTCCTTCAATGCGCGATCCACATACTTGCACAGCTGGGCGTCGTCGTACACGATTTCCATGCCGCGACCGCCAAGCACGTAGCTCGGGCGCACCAGCACCGGATAACCGATGTTATGAGCCGCCTCACGGGCTTCGTCAAGGCTCAGAGCGGTGCCATAGCGAGGCGCGTTCATCTCGGCCTTCTTCAGCACTTCGCCGAAAAGCTCACGGTTTTCAGCCAGATCGATGGATTCAGGCGTGGTACCGAGAATCGGAACACCGGCAGCCTTCAGACGAGCCGCCAGAGACAGCGGGGTCTGGCCACCGAGCTGAACGATAACGCCCCTGACCGGACCCATCTTCTTTTCGGCCTCGTAGATTTCGAGCACATCTTCGAAGGTAAGCGGCTCGAAGTACAGACGATCGGACATGTCGTAATCGGTGGACACGGTTTCCGGGTTGCAGTTGACCATGATGGTGTCATAGTCCTTGCCCAGCTCCTGCACGGCATGTACGCAGGTGTAGTCGAACTCGATGCCCTGGCCGATACGGTTCGGACCGGAGCCGAGAATGATCACGGCTTCACGCTCACGCGGACGCAGTTCACTTTCGTCCGCATAGCAGGAGTAATAGTACGGCGTGACCGCGTCGAATTCGGCAGCGCAAGTATCGACCGTCTTGAAAACCGGACGAAGATCATACGACCAACGCAGTTCGCGGATCGTGTTTTCGCCTTCGTCGCCCAAGTGGCGCAGGTGTGCGATCTGAAGGTCGGAAAGACCTGCCAGCTTCGCCTTCTTTAGCAGCTTGCGGCTCAGCTTGCTCGCTTCCTTGATTTCAAGGGCGGTCTCATTGATGAGTACAAACTGGCGAATGAACCACGGTCGATCTTGGTGGCATCGAAGATCTGCTGTTCGGTGGCGCTCCCCACAGGCGCGCTGGATCTGCAGATAACGATGCTCGGTCGGCACCTTGATGGCTTCCAACAGCTGCTCGACTTCCTGTACGTCAGGCTTGTCGCCGTCCCAGTTGAAGCCCATGTGGCGCTTGTCGATGGAACGCATGGCCTTGCCGAGGGATTCCTGGAAGTTGCCTGCCAGAGCCATGGCCTCGCCCACGGACTTCATGGAAGTGGTCAGCGTCGGATCGGCACCCGGAAACTTTTCGAAGGCGAAACGCGGGACCTTGGTGACCACGTAGTCGATGGTCGGCTCGAAGCTGGCCGGAGTGGACTGCGTGATATCGTTCTGGATTTCGTCGAGCGTGTAGCCAAGAGCCAGCTTGGTGGCGATCTTCGCAATCGGGAAGCCGGTCGCCTTGGATGCCAGAGCGGAGGAACGGGACACACGCGGGTTCATTTCGATGACGATGATGCGTCCGGTGTTCGGGTTGATGGCGAACTGGATGTTGCAGCCGCCGGTATCGACGCCCACGCCACGAATGATGCGATGCCGATGTCACGAAGCTTCTGATACTCGCGATCGGTCAGAGTGAACACAGGCGCCACGGTAATGGAATCGCCGGTGTGCACGCCGACAGGATCCACGTTCTCAATCGGGCAGACGACCACGACATTGTCTTTCTTGTCGCGCATCAGCTCGAGTTCGTATTCCTTCCAGCCTTCGATGCCTTCTTCGATCAGCACCTCGTCGGTTGGGGAATAATGGATGCCTGCGCCTGCGATGCGGTGCAGTTCCTCTTCGTCGTGCGCGATGCCGGAACCAAGGCCACCCATGGTGAAGCTTGGGCGCACGACCAGCGGATAACCGAACTTTTCGGCGATCTTGTCGACTTCTTCAATGGAGTGTGCGATGTCGGAACGTGCGGATTCTGCACCAGCTTCCTCAACGACCTTTTTGAAGAGCTCACGATCCTCGCCGCGATCGATGGCTTCCAGAGAAGCACCGATCAGCTCGACGTTGTACTTCTTGAGCACACCGGCCTCACCCAACGCCATGGCCGCGTTCAGCGCGGTCTGGCACCCAAGGTCGGCAGCAGCGCGTCAGGACGTTCCTTGGCGATGATCTGCTCGAGAATCGGCGTGGAAATCGGCTCGATGTAGGTGGCATCCGCCATTTCCGGATCGGTCATGATGGTGGCCGGGTTGGAGTTGACGAGAATGACTCGGATGCCTTCCTCACGCAACACGCGGCAGGCCTGAGTGCCCGAGTAATCGAATTCTGCGGCCTGGCCGATCACAATCGGACCGGAGCCGATGACCATCACGGACTTGATGTCTGTGCGCTTAGGCATTGTGGGTTCCCTCCTTGGCGGAACGCATGAGATCCACGAAACGATCGAACAGGTATGCGGCATCGTGCGGGCCGGCTGCGGCCTCCGGATGGTATTGCACGGAGAATGCCGGAATATCAACGCACTGCAGGCCTTCAACCACGTTGTCATTCAGATCGATGTGGCTGACGAACACCTTGCCGTACTTGCCGTTTTCAAACGGCGCGTCAACGGTTTCGCCGATCGGCGCGTCAACGGCAAAGCCGTGGTTGTGCGCGGTGATTTCGATTTTGCCGGTGGTCATATCTTTGACCGGCTGATTGATGCCGCGGTGACCGAACTTCAGCTTATATGTGCCGAAGCCGAGCGCACGGCCGAGCAGCTGGTTGCCGAAGCAGATGCCGAAGAACGGATGACCTGCGTCAAGTACCTGGCGAAGCAGGTTCACTTCAGGATCGGCCTGTTCCGGATCTCCCGGACCGTTGGAGAAGAAGACACCGTCAGGATTGAGGGCTTCAAGCTCATCGAACGTGATGGTGGATGGCACCACATGTACACGGCAGCCACGCTCGGCCATACGATGCGGAGTCATGGCTTGATGCCGAGATCGACCGCGGCGACGGTGAACAGCGGTTCCTTGCCTTCGAATTCACCACACGGCTCGATGGTATAGGCTTCTTTGGTGCTGACTTCGTCGTAGAGGCTCATCCCCTTCATCTGCGGAGTGGACTTGACCTCGTCAAGCATGGATTCGATGGTACGCAGCTTGCCATTGGCGTCAAGCAGAGCATCACCGGAGAAAATACCTGCACGCATCACGCCTGCGGAACGCAGGTGGCGTACAAGCTTGCGAGTGTCGATTCGGCTGATGCCAACGATGTGATTGGATTCCAAATCGTCATCGAGGCTGCCGGTGGCACGCCAATTGCTCACATTCGGGCTGGGATCGCGCACAACATAACCGGCAACCCAGATTCGTGAGGATTCTGGATCCTCCCCATTGATTCCCGTGTCCCCAATGTGTGGGAACGTCTGCACCACGATCTGACGATCGTAGCTGGGTCCGTAAGCGTTTCCTGATATCCGGTCATACCGGTTGCGAAAACGATCTCCCCGCTGGTCGTGCCGATCGCGCCGTAAGGTTCACCCACATACACCTGCCCGTCTTCGAGAACGAGAACGGCATCTTGAGGTCAAACATCACGGCTTCGGAATCATACTGGTTCACCAAAACCCCTTATAGTCAAGGTATTCGTACCAAGGATAGCGGCCGGTTAGGACTCGCGACCCGGCCGAATCGCTTAACTTTCAGCTTTATTCAGCTGAAGGTTCGGTCGGTTGCTCATCCACTTGAGCGGCATCCGCATCAGCGCTTACCGCGCTGAGCAGACCGTGGATGAATGCCGGTGATTCGTCATCACACAAACGTCTTGGCAAGGCCAAGCGCCTCGTCGATGGCCACCATATTGGAACATCATCATTGAACATGATCTCCCATGCGGCGATACGCAGAATATTGCGATCGACAACGCCCATACGCTTGACCTTCCAACCGGTGGAATGCTCGTCA
>ENA-OQAN01000427-OQAN01000427.1-human-gut-metagenome-genome-assembly--contig:-NODE-427-length-22914-cov-2.609470_pt1 | contig 22914 bp, 22 predicted proteins | sample MGYA00242735_ERZ504527 | MGnify/ENA primary metagenome ERZ504527 (study PRJEB26092, sample SAMD00036230) | human gut metagenome | host: Homo sapiens | study: EMG produced TPA metagenomics assembly of... | reverse complement strand
GGGCAAGGCCGAGGCTGTGGCCGAAACGGTGGAGGCGGTGTGAGTGCGTTCTGCCCGGCGTCCGCGCTGCAAATGCATCCGCACGCCACCATCATTGTGGACGAGGAGGCCGCGAGCCGCCTGCGTCACAAGGACTACTACCGTTACGCCTACGCCCACAAGCCCGCCTGGCAGCGCATCTGATTGCTGCTCCGCAGTCGGTGTCCGCTAGCGTCCGGATTCTTCCGCTCGCTGGAACATTCTGGACGTTTTTCGGCCTTCCAGCGGGAGGATTCCTCCACTCGCTGGAAGGTTTTGGGCAGTACGGGGGTATTTGGCAGTCCAGATTCCTCCACTGACTGGAGGAATTGGGACTCTGAGGTGGCTGTTAGCGGGAGGATTTCTCCACTGACTGGAAGGATTGGGTTGCTGATGGGCTTGTCAGCGGGGTAATTCTTCCACTGAATGGAAGAATTGGATGCTAATTGAGGAATATGGCTGGGAGTGAATTGGAAGGTATGAAGATGGAACAGTCTCGTGAGCGGTTTGCGAATGATGTGGACGTTGCGTTGGCGCAGCCGGCCAGTCCGTTTGCGATTCGCAATGCGCGCAAAGTCGATGCGCGAGGTGTTGCGGAACATTATTGGCTGGTTTCCGATGGCGATGCGATTGTTGCGGTCGGAGATCGGGACGCTGATTTTGCTGCGGCTTGCGCAAGCGTCGGTTTGGATGCCGATACTGATTCCGATTCGGTCAGTTCGGCTGATTCCGGCAATGCCATGACCGGTTTCGGCCGGTTCCGTAACCGACGCTGCAGGTCGCATGATGACTCCCGGTTATGTTGACATTCATGCGCACGGTTCGTGGGGCAGTTCCTTCGATGATGGCGTGCAGGGCATACGTTTGGCTCGCGCGGGTCACATGATGCACGGCACCACCCGCCAAGTGCTCAGTTTGATCACCAATCCGCTTGACGTGATGTGCGCCAAATCTCGAAACCGTGCACGGCATGATGAGCGCCCGCCCTGACATTCTCGGCGCGCATCTGGAAGGACCGTTCCTTGCGCTGTCTCGCAAGGGTGCGCATGATCCGGAATGTTTGAAGGATCCGGTTCCCGAATATGTTGATCGGCTTTTGCAAGCGGCAGACGGCTGTCTGCGTCAGATCACCATCGCCCCCGAATTGCCGCACGGCATTGATGCGATTCGTCGCTTCGCGGCGGCCGGAGTGTTCCTGCGGTAGGACATTGCGATGCCGATTATGCGACCGCTCGCAAGGGTTTCGACGCGGGCGCGGGCATTATGACGCACATGTTCAATGCGATGAATGGCTTGCATCATCGCGAGCCTGGTCCAATTCCGGCTGCTGTTGAGGATCCACGCGTCACTATCGAGTTGATCAATGATGGTTTTCATGTGCAGAATCCGATGGTGCGTTTGGGATTTGGTTTCGCACCGCATCGCACGGCATTCGTGACTGATGCCATGGCTGCTACCGACTGCCCGGACGGTCATTATCTGCTGGGTGCGTTGGATGTGGATGTGATCGATGGTCACGCTCGGCTCGTGTCGAATGGTGCGATTGCCGGTTCCACGCTGACGTTGGAAAAGGCTGTTCAGCGTGCGGTGCTCGAATTGGGATTCACGCCCGCCGACGCGGTGGAGGCCGCCACGTTGACTCCGGCCAAAGCATTCGGTTTCGACCGCGCGAACCCGGTCACCAAGCAACCTCTCGGTCTGCTTGCTCCCGGCTACGCTGCGACGTGCTTCTGCTCGATCCCGCCACCTGGTCCGTCACCCACGTCTGGTGTGACGCTCGCCCTCTCCGCTAAAGCGAGATTACTGAAGCGAGATTACTGAAGCACAATTGCAGGGCCGGCTCCGCAACAGGATGCCGGCCCTTGCAGTATCTCAAGTTTTTATATTTAGTCTTTCGGGATGAAGCTGTCGCGTGCGACGAGACTGGTGGAGATTCGCATATGCTGGCTGATTTTGCGGTCGGCGGTCAGCGCTTCGGCAAGCATAAGCACCGCGGCTTTCGCAAGCTCGTCCTGGCTAATGTCGTACGACGACAATGCGGGAGACGTGTATTTTGCGATCTCCTGATTGTTGATGCTGATCACTTTGATATCTCGCGGCACCATCACATTTTCGGTGGCAAATGCCTGCAGCACGCCAACCGCCAACGGATCGGCTGCGACGATTACCGCGTCGGGCAGATCGTCCGCATGATCCTGCACCAACTGACGCCCCTGCAAACGGCCGTTTTCCACAGTGAACGGGCCGTCCGCATACACCAATCCTTGCGCATCCAATCCCAAGCGCAACGCCCAATTGCGGAATGCGAACGTACGAATATCTTCCGGATATTCATGCTTGCCCATAATGTTGCCCAAGCCGCCAATGAAGCCGATCCGAGAGCAACCCGACCCCATAAGCGCGTCGATCGCATCCAATATGGTTTGTTCCAAATCCGGCTGTACCGAATCGAACAATGCCGGCGCAGGATTGATGTCGATGAATACGCGTGGGGGAGCTTCTTATGCAAGCGGTGAAGCGTCTTGTGATTTAGTGGGGACGGGCCGATCGAAATAAATCCCGCGTATTTATCGGCATCGGCGATCAGCGAATCCACGTCCTCGTGCATGGTCACGTTCATACGCTGCTCTTCGGCATGCTTGACGAGCACTTCGCGCAGCTCGTCGAAATACGCGTCCTGCAAGCCTTGTCGGGTACGACATTGTCGAGAATCGCAACATCCTGCGGAATGGTGATACGCTGGTATTGCGGTACGTTCTTGTATCCCATTTCCAGACTGGCGTTTAGAATCTTCTCGCGGGTGGAATCCTTCACCGAAAAAGTGGGATCGTCCTTCAAAACCCTGGAAACAGTGGCTTGGGAGAAACCTACCCGTTTCGCTATCTCTCTGATAGTGGCCATGTGAATCCTCCTCAAAGCCATCGTTGGCTAAACACGTTTACTAATTAATTTAGTACACATGCTCCCATCTCGCCATATTTCCTCCAAGCGTTTCACGAGATGAAGCAATCGTGCGACAAACGAGACTCCTCTTTACTCAGCTTGCCTCGGGGTGGCTTCGGGCAATGAAGTGCCCATGGTTTCGAGGCGCATGAGGAACTCGTTGGCGCTCATGGCGTTGCTCAACAGCGTGCCCTCGGCGAGCGTGCCTCCGATGGAACGGATGAACTCAACCTGGTCCAGGGACTCCACGCCATCGAACACCACATGGAACGCATCGTTATCGCGCGAAATCTCGAGCGTGCGCTGCATGATCTGCTTTGCGCGAGGCGTACGGAAATCGCGAACCACCGTCTTGTCGAATCGTGCGAAATCCAATGGCAGATGCGCGAACGCGGCAACCTCCGAATACGTGGTGCCAGCATTGGTCAAACCCAACTCGACGTTCGGCAAAGCGGCAAGAGCGGCAACCTCATCATCAACTTCATCATGCACCACATGAATGGCATGCGATCCCAACTGCAGGCCGAAACGCAGCTGTGGCTGCTCATGAGTCAACTGCTCCAAGCGCTCGTGGAAGATGGACGTGCCTAATTCCGAACCATTCATGCAAATGTCCACAATATCCAATTCGGGTGCCACCTTGCGGAATGCGGTCATGTCTTTCACGCAGGTTTCCAGCACGTCGAGCGTCAGCTGCACGCTCATGTTGAGACGATGCGCTTCAGCCGTTACGAAATACGGTGCCAGCGTACGGCCCTTCGCGTCATGCACGCGCACAATCGTATCCAGCGAAGTGATACGTTTCGTATTCACATCGAAAATCGGCTGGTAGAGCACGGAAATCGTATTGTCTTCGATCGCATGGCGAAGCACGTCGGAAGCGTTGAAATAGTCTCCCGAACCATTCTGCGCGGCGAGCGTGGACGTCATGCCGTCGACTACGGGCAGATTGGAGCTCTCCGACTCGTAGATGTGCGCGCTCGCATCGGCGAGGAGCACGGAGAAGCCGTCTGTCGCATTCGAGAACGAAATGCTGCTCGATACGTCCACGGAAACCTCGCCTTCTTCGGTGTATACCGGCATGACGGCAAGATTGCGCATGCGCGTGGCCAACTCCTCCACATCGCTGGTTGACGTCACATCGGTTACGATCATGGCGAATTCCGCGCCGTTCACGCGCGAAAGCGTGGCGTTTCCCGGCAGCAGCTGGCTTAAACGCATGCCCACGGATCGCAGCACGGCATTGCCGATTTTGCGTCCATAATGTTCGTTGACGGTGCGCAAATGCTCCACGCCGAAATACACCACGGCAACTAGATTATGCACATTCTCGGTCTGCAGACTCTTCAAATGTCCGATGAACGCACGATACGTGAGTGCGCCGGTCAGCGTATCCGTTTCCGATTCGGTGCGTAGCAGCGTCACTTCCTTGTTCACGCGTAACGATTCGGTAAGCACTTCGCCGCAGGTGAGCAATATCGTCTCGTCGGTCGACATGAACGGACGATTCCAAATACTGCGTTCCATCGCGAGATAATACTGTCGCGAGCCGGTGGAAATAGGCGCGGAATAGCGGTAGGAATACCCTCTTTTATCAAGATTGTTTGCATTGCTGATGAAACAGCGCATGCGGGTGAGGCCACGATTGATGCGTCTTACGACGGTCTCTTCCGGCACTTGATTCGGCAACGGCAGCGCGTCGCTTACATTCGCTATGCATTTCAACGCACTTCGGGATCGCGTGAGCCGGCTCATCGTATCGACCGTCATCAGCAACAGCGAGTAGGCGATCAGTGCCAGCATGAACACGGAAAGCACGGTGGCAGTATCCGAGCCAATATTGGCGAACTCCAGAATTTCAGGAATCCACACAATCGCCATCAAATCAGCCAAAGCCATGGCAAGAATGTGAGACAGCGAATACTCGCGCATGGCTTTACGAATCGGAATTTGTACAAAAAAGAACGTTACAATATCACAAATCAATCGAATAATCGGCACTGCAACAGTCATAATCAGTAATGGCAGCAACCAATGCTGGAATTGATAAGGATTAATCGCAGCATTGACGGAATTCTGGCTGATGATAATTGACAGTACGTGAGAAGTGTTCGCAAATAATATTTTGATCAGTGGGATTGCGCAAGCGTGGTTCCGGCGCGAAGAATGCCGATTTTCAGACTGCGTGCGGTGATGATCGACGTGATGATGGTAACGATGATCAGGAACATGGCCACGTCGGGAAAATAGCCGGTTACCAGCAGTATGACGGTCAACGGTGGCAGCACGGTGTGTTCGGCGGCAACGCGATACGACGAACGCTTTTTGTGGTAGATCAGGCACGGCAGAAAGCACAGCGACCATATGCAGATGCGCGCAGGGTCTTCCATAAGTTGCTGCACGCCTTCCTGTGCATGGAATGCGATTGCGGCCGCAATGCACAACGCATAGATGATGGCCAGAATGGTGAGTCTGGCTGGTTTTCTGATGCCGTCTTTTGGCTGGCTGCCGGTGGCTGCCTGATGCTTTGATTGCTTCGATGTCATGATTGCCTGATTTCGTTCCCCTGTTGCGTGCCACTTTTACTGAAAAGTAGCGACTGCCTTGTGTTCCTGCCTTGTATTGTGTCTGTGGTTGCGTCTCGCTGCGGCAAGCGTTTATAACACCGGTCCGATGATGCGCCACGGTGCGTTCGTGCCTTCCTCGGCGCTGTCCGGCTGCTCGTTTTCGTTGTTGCCCAACGATTCGTAGATATTGCCGTTCCAGATCACCTTGTCGCCTTGCTTGTACAGTACTCCCGGTTCCCACGTGGGGTAGGCCTGCTGCGAGGAATTCCAGCTGGCATTGTCGAAGTCGACGAGCGTGCCCGGTGTGCCTCGGAAGCCCGAGCCCAAGGTGGTGGCGAATTCGCGTCCGTCTGTTTCATGCCGCTGCAGAACGTTTTGAGCGTGTTGGTGTTCGTATAGTTTTCGCCGCATTGCTGATCGCGGTTCAGCGACCACATGCTTAAGTGTCCCAAACTTGTTTCCAGCGAGAACGTGTTGATTTCGCGCGCATTGTCGAGCGTGAAATACTCGTTTTTGGTATCGTTCTGGCCGATGAGCACGGTGGCTCCCAACAGCTCCCAGATCTGATGGTCGCTGAAGAGTTTGCCGCGACTGTACAGCAACGTTTTATATTGCGCGTGGGCCGCGTTCAGCGAACTTTTGATCAGCGTGGATTGCGTGATCGACGTGGACGCCACGTTGAAATCCATGGTCATGAGATTCACGGTGGATAGCGTCACGCCGGCATCCAGAAACGCGTTCACGGTTTGCATTCCTTGCGTTGTAAGACCTTTCGCGTCGGCTGGAAGCGTCAAACTGATGATCAGATCGTGACTGGTATCGTCTTTCCCTTTGTTTTTGGCTTTTTCGTTGGCGATGAGTTTTGCCACGGCTTGCGCTCGCCGGGTTGCGGTTTCGCTGTACCCGTCGAGATTCGAGTTTTCGATGTCGAAGTCGAGCGAGGTGATGTGATAGCGGTTGATCACCTGCTGGTATGCGTCGGCAAGGGAATCGACGTCGGAACATGCGCTGGCAAGTTCGGTGCCGTTCTGCCCGCCGAAGCTGACGGTTACCGTGCGATCGGTTTTGTAGGTTTGCGCGATACGGCTGTCGAGATCGAGCGTGGAGGCCGCTTCGTCGAGCGTGTAGTAGCCGCCCCAGCTTGGCTGGCAGCCGTCGCCGGCGGTGACGAATCCGAGAATCACATTCCGGTAGACGTTGCCTACCTTGGATTCGAACTCGTATGAGGGTGTTGCGGTCACGTCCACATAGCCGCCGAACCAGGGTTCCGGCAATTTCTTAGCCGCCGTTCGCGTGAACGTGATCCACGACCATGTGCCGGCCGCGACGAGCGCGATGCACAGTATCGCTATGAACAGTCGAAGGAAGGAAAATCGTCTTCCTGGAAACAGGGGTTTCATCATTCCCTTTCGAAATCGGCAGGTCACCAATGCTGATGGGGACATTGGGGCGTCTAGCAGGCTGTGTCCCGCTGGGCTTCAGTGCATATGCGGGGGATTTTACGGGGGATTAAGCTTTCCTCTCGTGCGCTGTTTTTCTTATATCTCGCTTACAGTTAGGGAGTGTAGTCTGTGGCTAGTACGACGATTTCAACAGTGATGTATGGTTTATGCAGGTGAGGCAGCGCTGATAAGGCAAAGGGGTATATGGTGGCAAAAATAGGGGATTTTGACGGCGATGACCGCAGGCACCAGTGGGGTGCTGAAACCTCCACGCAACCGCTTGCGATCATGCATGCCAAGCCTTCGCCAACGCGCGTTGTGCGTGGTTACGTTGCCATCATCTGCACGGTTGTTTCATGGCTGATCTACATGATCACGATGATTCTGTCGTTGTTCGTCAACAATCCTTCACTCACGTTACGTTTCGTGGTTGAAGGCGTGCTGTACATGACGATTGTGACCACGCTGATTTTCAGCGCGCTCGTCTACTTGACCACACGGCAAGGGGCGCTATACCGTTTCATCCGGCATGACGCGTGCCTCGGGCGATGCTCGACGACCATTTCGCACACAACTACGATAAGGGAATCACAGTGCTGATTCTTCGTACGTGGAACAGCCGAAAGTCGTCGAAAAAACGATCTGGTCGGCGGCATTGCAGGAATTTCCCGACCTTGCAGTCGTACTCCTAATCGACGATCCTCCGCATCCTAACAATGACGAAGCGCGAGCGATTCTCAAAGCAAGCCGCGAACTCATGCCGAAGTATTGGCCGAATTGGCGGCACCTGCGGAACGTTTCACCAAAGCGCGCGACGAAACCGTTGCGGCGCTCGCCGATCAGATGGACGCAAGGCGTAGTGTGGTCGCACGCTGTGCGGAAGACTATCGTGCGGCCGCGCAATGGTTGGAGCATAAGGCCGACACATGGCTGGTCGAAGATCATACCGACGATTTCTTCTGCGACCAGGTATTGCGCGGTCTTGCACGCGACCTGCGTTTGACGGAACAGGCGTTGAACGAATCGATCACCCTGCAGCAGCATGTCGACGCGAATCGCATTCTGCAACTGTACGAACGTTTGGTACGCATTTTCACCGCAAAAGGATGTCGTTCGAACGCAAGCTGTATGCGTCGACCTCCCGTGAAGGCAACAAAGCCATGAATCTGAATTCGTTCATCGGATTGATGGGGCACTCGCTCAAGCGCGTGGAAACGTCGGACGGGGTGATTCTGCGTGACGTGCGCGAGGGAGAATCTCCCGATTTCGTGATGCGCAATTCCGAATACGTGCTGACGTTGGACGCCGATTCCATGCTGTTGCGCGACTACTGCCTGCGCTTGGTGTACCAGATGGAACAGCCCGGCAATGAGCGCGTGGCCGTGATCCAAACCCCGTATTCCTCGTATCGTGGCGCGCCGACGCGAATCGAACGCATCGCGGCCGCCACCACCGACATTCAGCACATGCTGCATCAGGGCATGACCTACTATGACGCCACGTTCTGGTAGGTGCGAACGCGGTGATCCGCAAGGCCGCGCTCGACGATATCTGCGTGGTGTGACTGAGGGCACGCGCACGGTGAAAACGTATATTCAGGATCGCACGGTGATCGAGGACACCGAATCCAGTATCGATTTGGGTTATTTCGGCTGGCATTTGGTCAACTATCCGGAGCGGTTGAGCTATAGTGCCACCCCGCCTGATTTCGGTTCGTTGGTGGTGCAGCGGCGGCGTTGGGCGAATGGCGGTCTGCTGATCATCGGCAAATTCTTCCGTATTGTGCACGCGCGGCATCAGCAGGGCAATGATGTGAAGCTGGGTGAGTGGGCGCTGCGCGTGAACTATATGGCGTCCATCGCATGTCGAGTTTCGGCTGATGTTCCTCTTGGCATATCCGTTCGACCAGCGGTTGCTGAGCCCGTGGGTGGTGCTCGCGTCGCTGCCGTATTTCTCCACCATGTCGAGCGATTTGAAACGCAACGGGTATAAACGTTCCGATATTTTCCGTATTTACGGCTTCAACATCGTGCTGTTGACGGTGAATCTTTCCGGCACGCTCAAGTCGATTCAGCAGGGCATGACGAACACGAAGATTCCGTTCGCGCGTACGCCGAAAGTCAATAATCGTACCGCTTCTCCGGCATTGTATGTGACGATGCGTGGGTGATCATCATTTACTCGTGCATGGTGTTCTACGCCGATACGCTTTCGCACAATTGGGGCAACGCGGTGTTCGCCGGTTTCAATGCGATCGTGACGTTCTGGGCGTTGACCGCGTATATCGGCATCTGGCATTCCGTGCAAGACATGGTGGTTGGTCTGGTCCGTTGGTTCTTCGTGCCGATCAAGGAGCCTCAGCAGGAGGCGGCCCGCAAGAAGGCTCTTGGCGTGACGCCTCTACTTCGGCGACCGCCAAATGATCTACGAGTCCCGCCCGCTGTAGCCTTGAGACTTCTCTAGCCCGTGTGTACGTGTACGGGCGGCGGTTGTAGATGCCTCCATTCCTATGCAACTTGCGTTTCCGTCTGCACGTCCTAGTGTTTGGGGAGGATGGCCGCACGTTTTTGGCTTGCTGACCTCACGATTTGGGAAAAAGCGGAAAATAAAATCGTAAGGTCGAAACCAAATCGCAATCGTGCGACGGGACTCAAGATTGCAACGGTCGGTACATCAAAATCATGATATGAAGGAACGGGGTCGCAGCATCCTGGTGTCCATCATTTCGAGGAATGACGGGTAGGTGTGTCGAAACGTTTGACAAAGCTGAGTTGCTGGCTTACGATTAGTGAAACGTTTCGACGAAACGATTCGATAAAATACGAGCGTGATTCTGCGGAAGAAATTCCGGAAGGCTCGGCGGATGGCTTTGTTGAACGATGGACGAGAGCTGCGGTACGCATGACGTGTAACGCAAATGACTTGGAGAGCCGAAGGAGGCGGAAGATGACGGGCATCAAAGATGTGGCTCGGGAGGCGGGGGTGTCAGTCAGCACCGTTTCGTACGTACTTTCCGGCAAGCGTTCCATCTCCGCCAAAACCACCGATAAGGTGATGGCCGCCGTTGAACGACTTGGATATACTCCGGATGCCAGCGCCCGTAAAATGCGTGGTATGCGTAATCATATTTTTGCGCTCAGCGCGCCGATTCGCGGTGATATCAATCAGGCCAAATACAACGCCTACTTCTGCAGACCGCATGGCAGGCAAAGAACCGTGGCTACGATGTGCTGTTGCTTACCGGCGAGGACGCGGTGGCCGACATTCGGCGCGTGACGCAAAGCAACTTGGTTGATGGCGTGGTGCTGCTCGACATTGAGGAACATGACGAGCGTACCGCCCAGGCTGGCTCATATTCCAAACCCTGTGTGGCCATCGGTTACCCTGCAGAGCATGAAGGCTGTGCCTGTGTCGATATCGATTTTGCCACGGCTGGTCGTATGGCTGTGGATTGCCTGTATTCCAAGGGGCATCGGAGCGCTATGTTTTTGCGTGACAATGAGACCGATTACGATCGCGGTTCGGGCTATGTGCTGCTGTTCCGCAAGGCTTTGCTGGAACGTGCCGAAGAGTTGGGCATGACGATTCATGAATCCTCCAAGCATCGTGACGATCGCTTTGATGCCGCGGAATTCGTGCGTGAGCTTCGTTCTTTGGATGAGCGCCCCACGGCGATTGTCAACCAGGCGAACGCCAATGTGCTGAAGTTGGTATTGCAGCAATTACAGGCTTCGGGATTGCGGGTGCCAGATGATATTTCGGTATTGTCGTGCGGCACGTATTTCGAGGGAGAGCTGATGCCGCAGCCGATTACCGAGATGCCGGTCATGCCGCAGGAATTATGTTCTAAGGCTGTGGATCTGCTGGTCGACGCCATCGATGAGCATCGCGACATCAAGGGATTGGTGGAGCTGTCCGCTCCGGTCATGCATAGTCGAGGTTCCGTTACCAAAGTTGGTGACGTGTGAAAAGAAGGTTGTAGGAGTATGTCCGTGAAAGGCGGACGGATTTCCGTATCCATAATCGAAACGATTCGAAAGTAAGTGAAGGCGTTGTAGCCGAAGCGAAGATGGTGATTGCCGAATTGAAAAGCGCCAATCCGCGGCCATCGTCGAAACGTTTCGAAAAAAGGAGGCGACACATATCAATCTTCATAACTGAAAAACAACTTGAGACATAACTCAACAACACAACCACCAATAACAAAGGAGAACCATGAAGATCACACGAGGCATCGCACTTGCGGCCGCGGCGGCAATGTCGCTGACCACGCTCGCTGCATGCGGCAGCGACACCGCGCAAGACGAGGAAACGCCAGACAGCCTGTCGTTCTGGTATTACGAGGAAGACGACGCTGGCCAGACCCAGGCATGGCGTCGCGCCGCGGAAGCCTTCGAAAAGGAAACGGGTGTCAAAATCAATTTCGAACGCAAGTCGTTCACGCAGATCGCGCAGAACGGCAGCCAATTCCTCAATTCCGATGAGGCGCCGGATCTTATGGAATCCAATCGCGGCAACGGTTCGGCCGGCGTGCTCTCCACCATGGGCTGCTCACCGATTTGGGTGATTACGTCGATCAATACGGTTGGGACAAGAAGGTGACCGGCGCCAATGCGGCCGTGGCCAAGTATGATGAAAACGGCATCATGGATGGTGACACCTGGTACGGCATGACCAGTTACGCGGAATTCCAGCGCGTCTACTACAACAAGGATCTGTTCGCCAAGTACGGGCTGGAGATTCCGACCACCTATGACGAGTTCGTGGACGTCTGCCAGAAATTCGTGGATGCCGGAGTGACGCCGATCGCCGCCGACGCGCAGGAATACGGCGTGATGTGGCTGTGGTGGCAGCTGGTTTCCAAGGAGCCGACGCCAAATTCATCGACAACTGGCAGCTCTACAAGGCGATGTCGACTGGAACTCCAAGATTCTCACCAATTCCGTGAGCACCATCAACGACTGGCTCGACAAGGGCTTCATCTCCCACAACGCCACCGGTATGAAGGCCGAAGACACCACGCAGGCATTCATCAAGGGGGAGTATCCGATCTATCAGACCGGCACTTGGAATCAGGGACGTTTCGTCAAGCAGATCACCACTTTCGATTGGGACGCCGCGGTGATGCCGGAATCGAATTTCGCGATTGGCTGCGCAGGCAATCTGCTGGTGATTCCGGAACGCTCTCACCACAAGGATCTCGCTGCGAAGTTCATTGACTACGTGCTTTCCGACGATGTGCAGAACTACCTCGGCAACGCCGGCGGAATTCCGGTGGCGGGCGACGCCAGCAAGATCAACGACGAGAAGAGCAAGGCCATGATCGAGGAATACGCCTCCTACGCCAATGATGGCAAGCTCAGCTACTACCCGGATTACGCCGCTTCCAACCTTACCGATGCTGTTCCGGCGGAATTCCAGGAACTGGTGAACGGCACCAAGAAGCCGGCCGACGTGCTCAAGGGTATCCACGAGAAGTACGACGTCGGTGTGGAAGACATGGGCGTCAAGACCAACTGATCGTATATCTGATCTCATATCCGACATCGCACGGATTATTCCGGTTTTGCTCAGTATCAATCATGAATAATCCCGTGCGGTATCGCAAATTACAACTTGCGAACCAATATCGCAATCGTAAATATTCACAGGCAACGCAGCGCAACCAAAGGAAAAGCCAAAATGTCAAAGAAGACCAAAAACGGGGGAGTCTCAATGTCAAGGCTTCCCGGAAACCGTTCCGCAAAATTCGTACCATATCTTGTTCCCGGACTGGTAGGTCTGCTCGTTATCGTCGTTATTCCATTCGTGTGGAACATTTACTTGAGTTTCACTCGATGGCGTGGAGTCGGCCCGGTTAAATTCGTTGGATTGCAGAATTGGAAACGTCTGTTCGCTGATTCCACGTTCTGGATTTCATTCGCTAATTCATTCTGGATTATTGTGGCTATCGTAGTTATTCCTACGATTCTTGGACTATTTATTTCGTCACTGCTGACTGACGTTATTCAGAAGAAATTCGGCGGCAAGACGGCTTCCTTCCTGCGAGCCATGTTCTACCTGCCGCAGTTGCTGCCGGTTGCTGTCGCGGCCATCATCATGGGCTGGATCTTCCGTCCGGAAGATGGCGCGGTGAACGCGCTGCTCGTCAAGCTCGGCCTGGGATCGTTGCAGCATAACTGGCTCGGGCAGCCCTGATAGCGCGCTTCCGGTGCTGATGTTCATTCTGGTGTGGATCCAGTTGGGCTATCCGATCGTGATCTTCATGTCCGGTCTGCAGCGCGTGGATCCTGAACTTTACGAGGCGGCCGGTCTTGACGGAGCCAACTGGTGGCAGAAATTCCGTGTGGTCACGCTGCCGTCCATCATTCCCGAGCTGCTGGTGGTCATCCTCACCGCCACCATCGGCGCGCTGAAAACCTTCGCACCGGTCTATCTGCTCACCAAAGGCGGGCCGGGAACGGCAACCACCGTGCCATCATACTATTCCTACAATCAATTCTTCCAAGTGCAACAAGTCGGCTACGGCGCGGCCATCTCCACAGCGCTCACCGTGGTCATCATCGTGTTCTCCATCGTGTTCACCATGGTGCAGAAGCACGTCGAAAAGGAACTGGTCTGAACGGTTCAAACCGCAACTGACCCGTAACATGTAAGACTCGCAAGACTTCGAAAGTCGAGGAAACAACCATGACGCAAACCATGACCGCATCGGCAGCGCGGAAAGCATCCAAGAAAACCCAACATGTGCGCTCGACCGGCGACTGGATCACCCTCATCGTGCTCATCGCAGCCGCACTGCTCGTGCTTTTCCCGTTGCTCGTGCTCACCGTCAACGCGTTCAAAACACCCGCCGATTACAATGCAACAGGCCCGCTTTCGCTGCCGAAGCATTTCACCATGGACGGCATCATCTCCTTCTGGACCACCACCAAGTTCCCGCTGAAATTCTGGAACAGCTTGGTTATTTCGCTGGTAGTGGCTGTGGCCGCCGTCGTGCTTTCCGTGCTGAACTCCTTCGCGCTCGGCATCGGCAGGGTCAAAGGCAACACTTGGATTGTGCTCGCCATCATGCTTGCCAATATGATGCCGCAGGAAGCGCTGCTCTACCCGCTGTACACCATGTTCAAGCAGGTCGGACTGTACAACACCAAACTGGCGATCATCATCATCTTCACCATCATTCAAAGTGCGTATGGCACGTATCTGCTGTCGTCCGTATACGGTACGTTCCCGCAGGCCATTCTCGAAGCGGCAGCCATTGACGGCGCCTCGCGCTGGCAGATTCTGCGTAAGGTGGTGCTGCCGATTTCCTGGCCGACCATCAGCGTGCTGTTCGTGTTCTTCTTCGTGTGGACGTGGAACGAATACATGATTCCGATGGCATTCCTGATGGGCGACGACGTGCAGACCATTCCGCTGGCGCTCGCCACATTGCAGGGCCAACGCACGATGGATGCGACCACACTTGCTTCGGCTTCGCTGCTGAGCATTGTGCCGACTATTATTTTCTTCATTATTTTCCAGCGCAAGTTGTCGCAGGGCATTACCGCTGGTGCCGTAAAGTAGCGGGAAAAGGGGTTTCTTATGACTCGAGATAACGATTGGAGCACCATGCAAAACAGCTCACGTCACGATATGCAGGTTGATTCGTTGGGTGCGTTCGCCGCGCGCAGTCCGCTGGACTTGCTTGCGGTTGCGGCACCAGGCGCACACGTTGCGTGAACGCCGAGAATCCCACGGGCGGCAAGGGCGCTGCGGCCACTGCAGCCAGTGCACTTGGCCCGTCGCGCAAGGCAGTCCGTGCATCCAGACCGTGAAAGCGGGGGAGAGCGTCACTTTGATGGATGTGGACGGTCCGGGCGTGATCCGCCATATTTGGATGACGGTCACCGACCGCACGTCGTCTACCGGTCCGAACGTGCTTCGCAACCTGATCCTGGAATTCTATTGGGATGGCGAGGAGACCCCGTCCGTGCAATGCCCGGTCGGCGACTTCTTCTGCTGCGGCCACGCGCAGGCCTGCCGAGTCAATTCGATGCCGGTGGTGGTCGTGCCCAATCGCGGTTTCAACTGCTACTTCTCCATGCCGTTCGAACATGCGCGCATCGTGCTCCGCAACGATCACAATGAAGACGTTCCCGCGTTCTTCTACCAGATCGACTACACCGAATATGACGCGCTTCCGGCCGGCACCATGCGTTTTCATGCGCAGTGGCGTCGCGAGCGCGTCACCGAACTGGCCCGCGACTATGTGGTGCTCGACGGCGTGCATGGTCGTGGCGCGTATATCGGCACGTATCTGGCGCTCACCGCGTTGGAAAGCCGCTGGTGGGGCGAGGGTGAAGTCAAGATGTACATCGATGGGGACGACCAGTATCCCACGTGGTGCAGCACCGGTGCCGAGGATTATTTCGGTGGCGCGTGGAGTTTCGCCGATTTCGACGAGCATGGGCGTATGCATGAGCAGACGTTCTGTGCGCCGTACGTCGGTTTCCCGTTCTATTCGCAGCGTCTCGCCTCGCATCGCGAGAGCGCGTATTGGGATGTGAATACGCCGGTGACCCGCGGATTGTATCGCTGGCACATTCCCGATCCGATTTATTTCGAACATGATTTGCGTGTGGAATGGCAGCAGATCGGTACTGAGGAGGGCGGCAATTTCGAGCGTCAGGACGACGTCGCTTCCGTCGCGTACTGGTATCAGCTCGAGCCGCATACACCGTTCGATCCGATTGGCGATCGTCGCTTCCGTCAGCCCCGCTGATTTTTGCCCCCGAGCTTACGATTTTCGGTCTATCCGGTCGGTTCGGGGGTGTTGTGCTGTCTGCGCGACTTGCGTTCTGCGTCTGCACAACCCGGGTTTTTAACCCGATTTTATGGGTTGTGCAGATGCAGGGTGCGGGTTGCGCAGGCGGGAAACGTGACTAGATGGGGTTAGATGTCACGGCGTCTGCTGCGCTGATTATCGTGCGAACGTTCTGCGCATCCAAGAGACAGCCAGCTGCGGCCAGATCTGGATACTCGGTTCAATGCCGTTGACGCCTGCCATGCGGTTTCCGCAGTGCCCAACGACAGTCCATGCCCGCCTTGCGGGAATAGGTGCGCTTCGATGCTGACTCCGGCTTTCTTGCAAGCGTCGATCAGCATCAGTGTGTTTTCGTATGGCACGGTTTCGTCGGGAACGGTATGCCATGCGAAAACCGGCGGTGTTTTGGCGTCGATATGACGTTCGATCGACACGGATTCAAGCGCTTGTGAATCGTTGCGGCGTTCACCAAGCAGCGAATCGAAACTGCCGCGATGGGCGAGCGGGCCAGACGTGATCACCGGATAGGCGAGCATCAAACCATTCGGACGCACCGCATCCGGATCGTAACCATGAGCGACAAGAACATCGTCGCTGGTGGAGGTGGCGAGATTCGCAGCAAGATGACCACCTGCGGAAAAGCCAATCACGGCAATCGCATCCGGATCGACATGCCACTCGGCGGCATGCTCACGAATCATCGTCATCGCATCGGCAGCTTCCAACAGCGCAACTGGAAAAACGGAAGGCTTCACCGAATATCGCAGCACAAAAGCGTTGAAACCGGCCGCAAGAAACTGCATCGCAATCGGCTCCGCCTCACGATCCGACGTCATTTCGTAACCGCCGCCCGGAATCACAAGCACAGACGGACGCACACGGTCGGGAACGACTTCTTCGCTGTTATCAAGGCAATATCCGACGAATTTCGCTGCGCTGCCGTCGATGCCGGAGATTCATATTCGAAATGTTTCATATATCCATCATAGGTGGAACACGGCGCACGTTATGCAGGAACTATTTGGTCCCGCTATTTTTCGTACCTTGTGATCCGTGGACGCAAATTGTGCAGTCGGGAGAGTGTGTCCTACTCGAGCAGCCAGTCGAGGATGTTGCGGTGTCGAATGTCTTGGTAGTCGCCGAGCCCGATGGTATCCAAGGTGAGCTGTGTGACGTAGAGGAGACCTCCATATGTGAGATACCGGTCGAACAGCGCATTGTCATTTGCTGTCGGTTGCAATGCATTTCGGTATTCCGAGAAAGACAACGGCAGCATCTTGAGCTCGACATATCGTCCGGTGAAATGGATGATTTTGCGTTTTTTCAGAATCGTCCAGTGAAATGGATGATTTTTGCGGAGTGGGTGAGTGATATAGACGTGCGATTGGGCAAATCGGAAGTAATGTTGCGATCATTCGACGGAATTCACGAATGTGTATGGCCGCTCACATGTCTGATACATTTTTCTCAGCTAATTGGCAGGAACACGTATCATTCCTCCAAGACTCGGGCGCTTATATAGAACATGTCAGCAGTTACGGCGGCTGGCGAGGTTCCTGAAGAACCCCATAACTGAACCCTTCTTCTCTCTTCTCTCTCAGCCGGCGGCCCTTCTCTCCGCCGGCTTTCTTCTTTTCTGAACACGATGCATGCGATTCGTGCGATTCGCGATTTATGTTTCGCGATTTTGCCGAAAAGAGTTGCAAGACAAACGCCGACCATGCGTGAGTAATGCATGGTCGGCCGTTTGTGATGCTGGTGATTATGCGTGGTCGCGTGCAGGCATTCGTGATTCAGCAGCGCTCGTACGAGAACCTGCGCAGGCGTTCGAAGCATTCCACGCTTTCGTCAAGCCATGGCATGCCGATCACGAACACGTGGCCGTAGCGTTTCGTGGCGGCGTGGCTTCGGGTCGAACAGTTCGAAATCGGCTCCCTTGCGGGCCAGTGCGGCAGCAAGCGCCAGATTGTCGGCCTCGAGGAAATCGTCGCCGCAGGTCACGATGAACAGTGGCGGCAGGTTGACGTTGAACGCCAGGCTTCGGCGGTGAGGGAACTTCGGGTCGGCGGCTTCGATGCGTCGAAGAATTCGACGCCCAGCATCTGTTCGAGTCCGGTGCGGCGATTCGGATCGTAGCCTACGGTCAGTTCGCTTCCCATGGTTTCCAACGATGCGGAACTGTAGGCACCGCACACCGGAGCGGCACCGGCGAAACCAATGCCCGAAGGCTCATCCACGCCGAATGCGGCCGCGGCTTCGGCATTGTTTTCAATCGCCAACGTCAGCATGGTCAACGCGCCGCCTGCCGAATCGCCGGTGAGGAACACGGCGTTCGGATTAACCGGATAATCAGTCAAATGCGCCTTGATCCAACGCAATGCCGCCTGAACGTCCGCCAGCTGACCCCTCAAATCGGTTTGCGGGGCCGGTCGGTAGTTCAGTGAGAATACGGCGAAGCCCGTTTCGGCCAGATGCACGTTGAAGTTGCGGTTCAATTCCTTATATCCGTAAGTGAAACCGCCGCCGTGTATATCGATGTACACCGGCAGCGTATGCCCGCAGCGCAGCACCGCATCGTGCGGTAGATACAGGTCGAGCAAATGCCCTCTGCACTGCCCGGCTTCCGTATCGTAGCCACCGTCAGGCAGGTATGGAATATCTTCGATCACGTCGATTGTGTCAGGTGTGTGCCACAGTTCGGAACGCGGGGTGTCAACCGCGATCGCGCCGAAACGCATGTCGAGAATGCCGCGGACGCGCTCTTCGGAAAGGCCTTCGAGATCGCCGTCGGTTTCCGTCCAACGTTCCGCATGGTCGATCATCTCACGGGTGATGCCATATTTTGCCGCGCATTGTGCGCTGAGTTCCTCAATGGTCTGTGTGCTCGTCATCGACGCCGTCCTTTCATGATGTTCATGCGATTGCGGCCGTTCCGTCATCGGAATGCCGCACCTCGATATATCGTACCGGTTCGATATAGAAAGCGCTACTGCGATCACCCATATTCCTTTACGTCCAGAGCGAATTTATGTAACGGTACATGCGTTGATTTTATTGCGATTGCGACACGCCGAAATCACTCACGTTGCATCAAAAAACGGTTCGCATAGAATAAGTCGCGTTTGCGAATCCGAACAGGGTTTCGACCGAGAGAGACGGCAACGGGACGCTCGACAAACGACGGACGTGAATCGTAACGGCAACGAATGGCCGTAAAAGCAACGCAAAAACGCAAACCAACCCACGAAAACCCAGACAACCAGCAAACAATCCGAAGGAACGCTACGTATGTACGTCGATCCGAATCGTAATACAGAAGCAGGCAACCTTAAATGGATCCTGCCATACTGCAAACCCGACCTGCCACGAGTGGCCGGCGCGATAGTGCTGTTCTGCGTCAACAACACCATGGCGCTCATCATTCCGCTATTGTCAGGCCTCATCGTGGACCGTGTCATCGTGCAAGGCCAAGTCGACGAACTGACGCGACTGTGCATCATGATGATCGTGTTCACCATCGTGCGCGTCGCCTCGCGCTACGGCTACCAAATGTGGATGGAACGCTTCGGGCAGAACTCCGTATTCCGTCTCGTCAGCGACGAATACGAGAAACTGCACGAACTCGACTTCACCTATTTCAACCACACGCGTACCGGCGACATCATGAGCCGCATGACCTCCGACACCGATGCCATACGCCACGCGCTGAGCTGGGTGAGCTACCAGGTGCTTGACTGCGTGGTCATGTTCATTGGCGCGCTCGCCATGATGTTCACCATCGACTGGCGGCTCGCGCTCGCGCTCGCATGCGTCACGCCGTTCATTTTCATCCTTACGCGCGGACTCTCCACGCACGCAAGACCACTGTTCTTCGCCATCCGCAACTCGCTTGCCGAAATGAACTCAATGGTCGAAGAAAACATCGAAGGCAACCGCGTGGTCAAAGCGTTCGTGCGCGAACCGTATGAAACCGAAAAATTCGACAAACACAACGACGATTACATGCAACGCAACATGGACCAGGCCTACAACAGCCGCAAATACATGCCATGGCTCGACGGTCTCGGCTTCTCACTGCAGCTGATCACGCTTGGATTCGGCGGATTCCTGGTCATCACCGGGCGCATGACCCTCGGCAATCTCGTGGCGTTCAACTCCTACCTGTGGATGATCGACGGGCCGGTACGCCAATCCGGATGGCTGATCAACGACTGGCAGCGATTCAACGCATCCTGCATCAAAATCCGCAAACTGCTCACCGCTCAGTCACGTATTACGGAAAAGCCGGAAAATACGGAAAAACCGGGAGACAGCGCCGACGCGAATCACGCCAGCACAGCGGCCGCAACCGCTGCAACAACCAACACAACCCGCATCGCAGGCAGCATCGACTTCCAGCATGTCAGCTTCGCCTTCCCCGACGAACCGGATACCCCCGTGCTTGAAGACGTCGACTTCCATGTTCCGGCAGGCGCCAAACTCGGCATTCTCGGCGAAACCGGCGCGGGCAAATCCACCCTCGTCAACCTCATCTCCCGCTTCTACGACCCCACCGAGGCCATGTGCTCATCGACGGCGTCGACGCGCGAGACTGGCCGCTCGCCACACTGCGCTCGCAAGTGTGCGTCGTGGCGCAAGACACGTTCCTGTTCTCCGACACCATCGGCGGCAACATCAGCTTCGGCGCGGGCGAACAACGCGAATACGACGAACAGTACATTCGCCGCATGGCCACCATCGCCGGCGCGGACGGCTTCATCCGCAGCATGCCGGAAGCTACGATACCGTGGTCGGAGAGCGTGGCGTCGGCCTTTCCGGCGGCCAAAAACAGCGCCTGAGCCTCGCACGCGCGCTCGCCGACAATCCGTCGATCCTCATCATGGACGATACGACCAGCGCCGTCGACATGGAAACGGAAGCGGAAATCCAGCGCCATCTGCGCGAACTGGACGAACAGAAAACCATCGTCACCATCGCACACCGTATTTCATCGGTGAAAGATTCCGATCTGATCCTCGTGCTTGAGCATGGCCGCATTGTGGAGCGCGGCACGCATGACGAACTGGTGGCCGCGCACGGCCGATATTGGGAGATCTACTACAGGCAGCTCGGCTTGCAGGCGGGTCGTTCGCAAGGTTTCGAAGCGTAGGCGCGGGAAAGCAGGAAAGGGGGAAAACCCATGGCAAAACGTAACACATACCGCGAAGATGAAGAGCTGGAAGAACAGATCAACCTGCATGATATTCTGCGCATCGGCGTCTATGTAAAGCCGTATATGTCGCGAATCATACGCATTCTTGCCGTCGTCGTCATGATGAGCTGCATTGCGGTAGTCGTGCCATATTTGATGAAAATCATGATTGACAGCGCGATTCCGTCGAAAAATCTCACCTTACTTGGTGAATTAACGGGGTTGATGGCCGTACTTATTGTGATGTATGAGTTTGGATTGCGTTATCGTACCGTCGAAATTACTCGCGTCGGTCAGCTCATGTTGAAAGACATGCGCCGCGATATTTTCACGCATATTCAGACGCTGCCGTTCAGCTATTTCGATTCGCGTCCGCACGGCAAAATCCTGATTCGCGTGGTCAATTATGTGAACACGCTTTCCGACACGTTGAGTTCCGGTTTGATCAATGTGATTTCCGACGTGTTCACCTTCCTGATCACGCTGGTGGTCATGTTCGTGGTCGATTGGCGGCTTGCGCTGTTCAGCCTGGTGCTCTTCCCGTTCCTGATCGCGTGGGTGCTGGTATTGCAGCATTTCCAGCGCCGCGCGTATCAGGTGTTGTCGAACAAGCAGAGCAATCTCAACGCGTTCATTCACGAGTCGATCGCCGGCGTGAAAACCACGCAGACCTTCGCCCAGGAGGCGGCGCAGTTCAAAACCTTCCAGGAGCAGCAGAACGACGTGCGCACTTCGTGGATGAAGGCCGTGCACATCCAGTTCCTCATGTGCCGGGCATTCAAACCATTTCCGTCATGACGATCGCATTCATCTACTATGTGGCGTCACGGGCTTCGGCGCGGTGAACGTTTCCACCGGCGTGCTGATCGCGTTCGTCGGCTATGCGAATAATTTCTGGAATCCGGTGATCAGCATCGGCAATTTCTACAATCAGCTGATCACTTGTTCCGCATATTTGGAGCGCATTTTCGAAACGCTTGATGTGCAGCCGGAGATTCGTAACGCGCCTGACGCGACTGAACTGCCGCAAATCGAAGGTCGCGTCGATTTCAACGATGTCATCTTCCGTTACGAGCCTGACGGCCGTAATATTCTCAATCTGGTCGATCTGCATGTTGAACCAGGCAGTACTGTTGCGTTGGTTGGTCCGACCGGTGCCGGCAAAACCACGATTATCAATCTGCTGTCGCGTTTTTACGACGTTGCAGAAGGGTCGGTGACGATTGATGGGCATGACGTGCGTTCGGTCACGTTGGAATCGTTGCGTCGGCAGATGGGCGTCATGCTGCAAGATACGTTCATTTTCTCCGGCAATGTGCGCGAGAACATTCGCTACGGCAAGTTGGATGCGACCGATGCCGAGATCGAAGCGGCCGCGAAGGCGGTGCATGCGCACGAGTTCATCATGGATTTGCCGAACGGATACGACACGGTGGTGGAGGAGCGCGGTTCCACGCTTTCCGCTGGTCAACGTCAGCTGATTGCATTCGCCCGCGTGCTGCTGGCCGATCCGCGCATTCTGATTCTCGACGAGGCCACGTCGAATATCGATACGCGTACCGAAGAGGCACTTCAGGCCGGATTGAACCACCTGCTGAAGGGACGCACGAGCTTCATCATCGCGCACCGACTGTCCACCATCGAGAACGCGGACATGATCTGCTACATCGATCATGGGCAGATCATGGAGCAAGGCAACCACGCCGAGCTGCTCGCCAAGCGTGGCGCTACTATCGCCTCTACGACTCCCAATACGCCATGATCAAGGTCTAAATGGCTGATTAGGGCTTGGACTGATTGGCTTGAAATCAGCCTTCCTGCTAGCCGCTTGTCGTTTTTCGGCCGGCGGCTAGCCGCAAATTATCAGGTACGAGGCGGAAGATAGGGAAGTCAGAAAGCAACGCATGTTGCTGCGCACAAAGATGACGCGTGAATGCGTCGATG
>ENA-OQAN01000426-OQAN01000426.1-human-gut-metagenome-genome-assembly--contig:-NODE-426-length-22950-cov-6.656837_pt1 | contig 22950 bp, 31 predicted proteins | sample MGYA00242735_ERZ504527 | MGnify/ENA primary metagenome ERZ504527 (study PRJEB26092, sample SAMD00036230) | human gut metagenome | host: Homo sapiens | study: EMG produced TPA metagenomics assembly of... | reverse complement strand
CTGAGGACCTTGCAGGAAAATCAGGAAAAGGTCAAAATCCGTTTTGACTACACAAATACCACATCATATACAGAGACAGTAAACGGCGAGAAGCAGACAGTTCCGTACCATTTGCAGCAATAACAGGACTTGTACTCGGTGATGGCTTCGAGAATATCGAAGTGACAAACGGCAAGGCTGAGGTAAGCGACTCATCAAGCGTAGTGCTCGGCTATGCACTTCCGGCTTAAAGGACAGCCTCGGAATCAAGGACAAAGACCTCGATGGCGATGTAAATATCCCTGAATACATGGAAATGACAGCAGATGTGGAGAATTTCTCAATGCCTGCAGCCATGACCTTCGTGGTAAACGCATCTGATTATGTAAGCACAGACGGAATTGACACATCAGACCTCGATGACATGATAAATGACTTAAAGGATGCCTCAACACAGCTTCAGGATGGCTCAAAGACACTGGCAGAGGGTACTGACACACTTGCTGACGGACTTTCAACATTGCAGAGCAAGCTCGGCACATTCGCATCAGGAGTTGGCACACTGCAGAGTGGACTTAAGACATATACTGATGGTGTTAGTACATTAAGTGGTGGACTGAATACACTTGGAAACAGCACAGGAGCCTTGTGTCAGGAGCAGATAAGCTTAATGATGGTGCAAAGTCCTTGAAGGCTGGTATAACTTCTGTTGATGCTGGAGTGGATTCGGTTCAGGAAAACGTAAATAAATTAAATGGAGCGGCTGCACAAATATCAACAGGTGCTTCTGATTTAGACACAAAAGCACAGGCATTAGCACAGGGAGCTTCTGATTTGAATGATGGAGTAGAGAAATTGGCTTCAACAGTACAGGGAATGCCTGAGACAGTTAAAAGTTCAATAAATGATACTTTAAAGCAATTATCAAGTTTTGTGCCGGTTTTAATTGTCGCAGGATACGATAATACTTTAGCTCAAACAGGAGTTACAGTTGATAATGTAGATAAAGTAACTACATTCGCTAAAGAGAAAGAAGCAGAGATAAAAGAAATTATTGCAAGAAGTGCAACTAAAAATGCATATGGATACAATGAACTTCCTGATAAATCTAAATCTGAAGTAGACAAAACATATAATAAGGCAATGGAAGGTCTATATCAAGGCCAAGGTGCAGTGATGGTATATACACAGATAAATCAAACTGTATCAAGTGAACAAAGCCAAAATCAGGTTAAAGAATTAACAGAAGGCGCAAGTAGCTTAAAAGAAAACACTGCTAAATTCCAAAAAGAAGGAACAGCTACACTTGCAACAGGAACATCTGCACTTGCATCAGGAACATCTGCACTTGCATCAGGATTGGCACCACTTAAAGAGGGCACAAAAAAACTTGTAGCTGGAAGTAATAGTCTTGCAGAAGGTATGGACTCTTTGGTAAATTCAGTACCAACTCTCACAAGTGGAATCAAGCAGCTTGTAGACGGCTCAAACACACTTGTAGCAAACAATGCACAGCTCAACAGCGGAGCATCACAGCTTGCAGATGGAACAAATCAGATAGTTTCAGGTGTTGACCAGCTCACAACAGGCTCTAAGACACTTTCAGAGGGTGCACACACACTTGCAGATGGTATGGTACAGTTCAATGAGGAAGGAATCAACAAGATTCTCGACGCATATAACGGCGACTTAAAGCCATTCACCAACAAGCTTCAGGCAGTAATTGACGCAGGTGAGGAATATCAGACATACTCAGCAATTGCTGATGGACAGACGGGCAGCGTTAAGTTCATATATAAATTAGCTTCAATAGATGCTAAGGCAGATAGCGACAAATAATTAATTAAAGGATGTTTAAAGATTATGGGAGGCAAAAATGGGCTGGATAGAATATCTGTTAATCGTGGCGGGAAGCTCACTGGAGATTTTCGTTGCGATGGAATGTCAGGGATCCCTGATCCAGAAAGTAAATAAGAAACAGCTTACAGCCATTTGCTTCATAGTTGCAGTTTGCCAGTTGTTAGCAATGTACATCGGGTATTTCCTGTCAAGCTTCCTTAACGGGAAATACTCGGTGAAGGATGAAGCACTTTTAGGAGAGATAATTTCTATCGGAATACTGATAGGACTGGGGATCAGGCTTATAGGAAAGGCTATAAGAAACGAAAGGATTGAGGAGCATTGTCAGGCACAGCTTGACATGAAAAGAGTGCTAAAGATAGCAGGAATCACCGCATTTTATACGGTTCTTGCAGGAGTAGCATTCGGCTTTCTCGGTACCGGACTTTTCACCATTATGATAATGGTGGCGCTGCTCACTGTCATCTGTATAGTGGCAGGCATTTACACAGGATATCACTTCGGTTTCGAGCAGAAGACAAAGGTATATATCGTGGGGGCGATACTCTTTTGGGCGGCTGGAATTGATGTGATAGTAAGGCTGGTAAGTGCAAAATAATGCATAGGGCTCTGTTCGTAAGAACAGGGCTTTTTTGCTGTCCATCGAAGTATGAAATACTTTGCTTGAAATAAGGTGTAAACTTCTCATGAAAATAGTTTCTCGAAGTTGGTGTATTATCATTATGTCAGCAAGAACTGACATGAAAAAAGTAAACCACAGGTTTATTGAAAAAACAGGATGAAGAAAATAAAATTAACAGTAGACGGAATTGTAAGGTATAATGGAAGGAGAGACAGCTATGGCATAGAAAATGCTGGTAACACAGGCATTTTTTAAAGAAATGGAGAATCATTATGGGAAGAGAAGAAAATGTATTAATATTTCAGGATACAGAGAGATTAAGCAAAACGAATGGAAAGCTTAATGCTGACTTAAAGGCATCTGCAAGTGGACAGAAACTAATATTGGAAACAGATGCTTTGGAGAAACCGAATCTAAATATATATGATGAGCCTGCAAAAGTGATTGTTTCAAAGAAGAGAACGTTTGAGGCTGCAAAGGCATATAGAGATAATAAGGTAGCAGTACACAATTTTGCATCTGCTTCAAATCCGGGCGGAGGTGTTGTAAGAGGTTCAACAGCCAGGAAGAGTGCCTGTGCAGGTGTTCATATCTTTATTTCTGTCTGAATTCACCTGATATGTGGGATGGATTTTATACACCTCATAAGCAGGCAAGAAATTCATTACATAACGACGATATCATTTATACACCGGAGGTAACTGTATTTAAAAGCGATACAAATAACCCGGCTTTATTGCCCGAGAATGAGTGGTATAAGGTAAATGTAATCACTTGCGCAGCACCGAATTTAAGAGCCATGCCAAGCAATAAACATAATACAGGCGATGGCAAAAAGGCAGCAAAAATCAGCGATAAGGAAATGCTTGAAATACATGAGAAGAGATTAAGACGTATACTGGATGTTGCCGTTTCTGAAGGAAACGATACAGTAATACTTGGAGCATTTGGATGTGGAGCTTTTATGAATAAAGCAAATATCGTTGCATATGCTGCAAAAAATGTGATTAAAGATTATATGCATGCATTTAAAAATATCGAGTTTGCGATATACTGCAGCCCACAGGACGATACAAACTATAAGACATTCAGATTGATAGAGCACTAGGCAAAAATGAAATATGTTTGAATGTCAATACATATGAACTTATAAGAAATAATGTAGCATTTCAGGCAGAGGATATTTAAATGAAGGTAGATTTGATAATATTTCCGTCCAGTTATTTTTCAAAGAATTAGGTGGACGAGGATTTACAAGCTGAATATAAAGGGGCACTGGATACAGGGCTATTTGATATAATCATATTTGTATATGAGAGCTGGTTTGTTAATCATAGGCTGATACTTACAAGTGAGCCGGTGGATTTGAGAAGGGCGATATACAGAGGGTGGATGATGAAACCTGATGAGTATGAAAATTTTTATAATATGCTTTTAAATCATATAAGATGAAAGATAGAGGAAAATATGGTCTATTTAACAGGTGATACACATAATGAGTTTACAAGATTATCAAATAAATATTTTAAAAAGTATGATTGGGAAATAGGAGAGAACGATTATATCATAGTATGTGGTGATCTGGGTCTGTGCTGGTCAAAGGATAAGACATTTGAATGGAACTGTAAGTGGTTTGCTGAAAAACCATATACTTTACTATGGGTACAGGGAAATCATGAGAATTATGATATGATAGATGAATATCCAATTGAAAAATGGCATGGTGGCAATGTTCGTCATATCGTGAGAGACAAGGTGATATTACTTGAGAGAGGCCAGATATTCAATATTGAGGGAAAGACATTTTTCACATTCGGTGGAGCTTCATCTCACGACACACATGGCGGAATACTTGATAGAACATCTTGTGAATTTGAATTTATGGTTCAAAGGGCAAGATCATTGTATTTACCGTATAGGATAATTGGAGAATCTTGGTGGAGTCAGGAATTGCCTTCAGAAGAGGAGATGCAGGAAGGGCTTTTGAATCTGCAAAAGACTGATTATAAAGTAGATTATGTGATAACTCATTGTTGTGCAACTGAGCTTCAAAATAAAATTATGAGCTATGTTGATGGAAATAGTAAGCCGGACATATTGACTGATTATTTGCAGGAGCTAGAATCTAAGCTTGAGTATAAGCATTGGTACTTTGGGCATTATCACCATGATTTCAATGTAGATGAGAACCATACGTTATTGTATAAAAAGATTATCAATTTGGATGAGCAACTGCCGGAATATGGCAGGGTTCCAATTATCGGAATGCCAAAATTCAAACGCAACGATATGGTAGTTTTTAAATTCAGGGACGATGAAAAGTGTGGCATGATTCAAATAGTGGACGCATATGGAACCTTCGAGCAGGATGACGAGCCATCTTATGATATATGTGTCGAGGAAGAAAACTGTCTATATAAGCATATAAGAGAGACGGATATTGTAAGGAAAGCATGTTAAACAGATACTCAACAGATATTTATTTGGAATATGAAGTTCAGTTAATTCTTTCTGAAATATAGGCGGTTGAAGATATTCTTAAAGAAAATAAAAAATCTTTACAAATAAAATGAATTGATGTATTATAGCACCACACAAAACGTAGCAATCGATAATAATAGCCTTACATCCATTGAAAAACAGCGGTGTCTGATGCGTATGCAGAGGATGTTGTAATTAGTAAGTGACGTACCGAACGAATTTACACAAGGAGGCATTCATATGAATTATCCAGTATTAGATCTTAAAGCTACCGGAGAACGAATCAATCAGCTCCGCAAGGACAATAACCTCAGGGTGATTGATGTTGCGGAGTATATGGCTTCGAATCAACGCAGGCCGTTTACAAGTGGCAGCGTGGTGAGAGCCTTCCGACGGTCGACAACCTGTATGCCTTGAGCAGGCTGTTGCACACTTCGGTGGATGACATACTGATAGGCGAGAAAGAGAGGGACGATGAGCCCTCTCTTTCTTTTTGCTTTTATATTTTTCTTTGGTTTTCTTGTCCTTATGAAAGTCCATTTTATATCCTCAATTCCCTCATCTGTGGCAGAAATCGGTGTGTTATTAACCATTATGGAAAGACCGTAAATGGCTGTTTTTTAGATATTGACGGAGTGCTGAATTCAAGTAAAATAATAGACAGGAATTTTGATTATCCAGAGCTTGTAATATCAAAGTAAATGCTATAGAATATTTTCATATCAAATTAAACACAAATGAGGAGATTTAAAGTTATGAAACAGAAATTGAGAAACCTTTCGGCACCGGCAAATATAATATTTGCCATTCTTGCAGTCTTTCTTTTCATTGCACCCTTGCAGTGGAGCGGAAAAGTTCTGGGATTGATTCCTGGCATGGAAAAGGCGGATGACTATCTGCTGCAGGCTATTGTGGAGACCGTTGTTTTAGTTATTTTTCTTGGCATCACATATATATTTGGGCTGTGGGATATTTTTAAGGAAAATGCAGCAGGATGGACAAGAAGCTTATACACAGGCGGTTTTTTCATAGTGTACTGTTTGTATGCTGTTGTTTCAGGCATTTATTTGTGCTTTTTGGGTGAGCATGGTGATGTGAAGGCATTTTACAACATCATCTTTTTCTTTATTGCGGTCTGCCTTGTAGGGCTCGTTGAGGAGCTGGTGTTCAGAGGAGTGGTGTTTAATCTGCTGCTGAGAGCTTTTCCAAAGACGAAAGGTGGAATCACAGGAGCCGTAGTTTTGGGAGGCGTACTGTTTGGATTGATGCATTTTTCCAATATGGGCGCAGGGGTTAAGTTCAGCAGTTGTCTGATACAGGTTATTTCAGCAGGTCTCATGGGTGTGCTGTTTTGTATGATATACGCGTCTACACGCAATTTCTGGATGCTTGCCATTTTCCATACTGTTGTAGATATGGGAGGGCTTTTATCATCGGGAATATTTGAGGGAGGCGGAGTGGCCGACAGGATTAATGAGTTTTCGGCAATGAACTGTATTGCATTTGTCGTGCTCGGTATTCCTATGCTTGTTATGCTGCGTAAGTCAAGGCGTATCCGTCTTGAGATGCTTTACAACAATGTGACCATCATAGATGACGAGAGGGAGGGCGCTAAGCTGGCAGTGGTTTCACTGGTGCTTGGTATTTGCAGTATTATTTTCTCGTTTTTTGGATATCTGATGGGACTTGGAATTGTCGGCATGCTTGCTTCCAAAATGTCAAAAAGGGCAAAGCAGTATAACAATGCAATAGCAACTGCCGGTATGATTACATCAATAATAGGATTTGTACTGTCGGTAATCTGCACGATTGGCATGATGGTGCTGTTTGCAAGTGGCATTTATGACAGACTTGTTAATATGACTATGTAAATTAAAGTAACTGATTTGACAATATGGTAAAAATACCATATAATATTTTGTGAAGATAGTGGGGAAGAGTTATGGGTGGATTTATTGCTGAATTTTATGAGAATGGGGACAAAATTCCGGTAAAAGATTTTTTAGATAGTTTAAATGTTAAGATGCGAGCAAAGCTATTGATGGAAATTAAACTATTGGAAGAAAAAGGCACGTTGCTGAGAGAACCATACAGCAAGCCGCTAGGTGATGGGATTTTTGAATTGCGAGCTAAGGTAGGAACAGATATTTCGAGAGTATTATATTTTTTCTATTATGAAGGAAGAATAGTACTGACACATGGATTCATTAAAAAAACTCAGAGGACACCGGCTGGTGAAATTGAAAAGGCTAAGAAATATAGAAGAGATTATATAGAAAGGCATGGTAAATAATATGAGATATGATGATTATTTACAGGAGCAGCTTAAAAATCCTGACGTAAAAAAAGAGTGGGACGATCTTCAGCCTGAGATGGATGTTATAAGGGCTATGATAGATGCGCGCATTAAAAATAATTTGACTCAAAAAGAGCTTGCGGCACGTACAGGCATTGATCAGGCGGATATTAGTAAGCTTGAGAATGGTACAAGAAATCCATCTTTGAAACTTTTAAAGAGGCTTGCGCATGGAATGGGGATGCAGTTGAAAATTGAATTTGTACCAATGCAGCCGTTAAAAAAATAAAATTGAACGGATGCTGCAATAATACGAAGCAGACCTTTGAATGTCGCATAAAGTCTACATTCAAGGGTCATTTTTTAAGGAGAAACCATGAACATTTTACTGACAGCAATCAATGCAAAATACATACATTCAAACCTCGCAGTTTACTCACTGCGCGCCTGTGCCGGGGAGTATAGGGATGCTGTGGAGCTTGCGGAATACACGATAAACAATCAAAAGGATTACATTCTTGAGGAGCTTTATAAGAGAAAGCCTGACGTACTTTGTTTTTCATGCTATATATGGAATATTGATTATGTGACTGATATTGCACGCGAGTATAAAAAGCTTTGTCCGTCAGTGCCGATATGGGTTGGAGGCCCTGAGGTGTCTTACGAGGTGGAGGCATTTCTGCGGGAAAATCCATACATAGACGGTGTGATGATAGGCGAGGGAGAGGATACCTTTAGAGAGCTGTGCGGTTACTATGCGCATAAAAGAAAGCTGAGTGATATTGCAGGCATTGCCTTCAGAAAAAACAGCACAGGTAATAGTACAAGTGTGAACAACATAGGAGGCAATAAAGTCGGTGAAATAGTATTCACAAGTCCACGCCCAATCAAAAACATGAGTGAAATCCCATTCTGCTATGATACTCTCGATGATTTTTCAAACCGCATCATCTACTACGAGAGCAGCAGGGGATGCCCGTTTTCGTGCAGCTACTGTCTGTCATCGGTGGATAAGACACTGCGTTTTAGGGATACCGAGATTGTCAAAAGAGAGCTTAAGTTTTTTATAGACCAGAAGGTGCCACAGATTAAGTTTGTGGACAGAACCTTCAACTGCAATCATGCTCATGCCATGGAGCTGTGGCGCTTTATAAAGGCGAATGACAATGGTGTGACAAACTTTCACTTTGAGATATCGGCGGATCTGCTGAATCAGGAGGAGCTTGAGCTGATTTCTGATATGAGGCCGGGGCTTATACAGCTTGAAATCGGTGTGCAGTCCACCAATGAGGTCACGATTAAGGAGATTCACAGGACTATGAAGCTTGAGAGGCTTAAGGAGGTTGTGAAGCTCATTCAAAGCGGCAACAATATCCATGAGCATCTGGATCTGATTGCAGGGCTGCCATACGAGGACTATGACAGCTTTGGGCGTTCCTTTGATGAGATTTATGAGCTTAAGCCAAACCAGCTGCAGCTTGGATTCTTAAAGGTACTCAAGGGCTCGTACATGTTTGAGCATGCCGCGGAATATGGTATTGTGTACCATGACAAGCCACCGTATGAGGTTATGTCCACGAAGTGGCTTTCGTTTGATGATGTGATAAAGATTAAGCGCGTCGAGGATATGCTTGAGGTGTATTACAACAGCGGACAGTTTGAGATTACGATGAAGCTCATGGAGTGTATCTTTGACAGTGCGTTTGAGTTTTTTCAGGAGCTTGGAGATTTTTATGAGGCAAACGGCTATTTTGGAATGAGCCATTCGCGTATCAGAAGGTGTGAGATACTGCTTGAATTTCTGGCTTTACACCTGCATGTCTGTGACAGCGATGCTATGACTTCTGTGGTATTATCCGAAAATCACGGAGATAGAGATAATACTGATTTTGACGAAAATACCATAGATAGAGATAATACCGATTTTGATGAAAATGCGCAGATTTACAGCATGATTCAGGAGTCACTCATCTTTGATTTGTACTATCGTGAGAACTGCAAGAGCCGCCCGGTGTGGGCCACAGATATAGGAAGCTTCAAGCATATGACACATGCATACTGTAAAAATGGAAAGCTGTCGCATGTGGAGCCGTTCCACTATATTTTTCCTGACAAGCACACGCGCAAGCTGGATGAGCTGCCAAAGTATCATAAGGAGCCGGTGTGGGCGCTTTTCCACTACGACATGAGAGACCCGCTTGACCACCAGGCGCTGGTGGAGTATATAGAATAACAGTAACGCGATATGGCTATAGCGGAGTATATAAAATAACAGTAACGTGAAATGACTATAGTGGTAAAAGCCGGGAAGGTTTACGGACTAAGAAAAATGGGCAACATAGATAATATAAAAAATTACACGGTGATTGACTTGGAAATGACAGGTCTTTCAGCTAAAAATGACAAGATAATAGAGATAGGTGCAGCACGTGTGAGGGGCGGCGAGATAGTGGATACGGTATCCACACTGGTAAATCCGAAGCAGCATATTCCACAGCGTGTGCAGGAATTAACGGGAATCACCGACAGTGATGTGGAAAATGCGGCAGATATGGATGAGGCTGTGGATAACCTGCTTAATTTTATCGGGGATGATATTATACTCGGGCAGAATGTGACCTTTGATTACAGCTTTTTAAAGCAGTGGGCGGTAAATCACAAGAGAACCCTCTCGCTGAATGCATATGATACGCTGAAAATAGCCAGAAAATGTCTGCCTGCTGAGCAGTCGAAGAAGCTGGAGGATTTGTGCGAGTATTTTGGTGTGAGCAGGGAAAAAGCTCACAGGCGCTCGATGATGCGATAGAGACAAAGCAGATATTTGAAAAGCTGCTTGCATTGATGGATGAAAAGGGTGAGCCGGTGGAGTCAAAGCCACTTGTATACAAGGCAAAAAAACAGACACCTGCCACGGCACATCAGGTCAGACAGCTAAAGGAGCTGATGGCTGAGTATGGGATAGCAGATGTCATATCGTGGGACAACCTGACCAGAAGTCAGGCCTCAAGGCTGTACGATGAATATCGCAGTAAGTACATTAATAGGTGTGTGGATGGCTCGGAATAACTTTCAATACAATAAGTTATAATACAATAAGCTATAACGTAATTTAATTACCGGCCGAGGCGACATCAGCCTGTAGGCTCTCAAGCATAGAAACGATTCCATCCCTTGAAAGAGAATTGAGCTGCTTTGCTTTCTCGATAAGCTCCGCAAGTCGGTCAGCTTTTGACATGCTGATGAAGGCGTTGGCTAACAGACTGTATACGTTCTTTGAATCGGCACCCTGCTCCACTGCAAAATCAAGCAGTTCATTGCCTAGCGATTCATAGCCTGCTTCCTTAAGCCTATTGTAATAGTCCGGCAGCATTGAAACAAATTTCGTGAAGTTATCATCATATTCAGACAGCTTTTTAAAATTGAGAATGCCATATTTAAGCTTTAAATCAGTGTTTGTCATTCCGGTGAGATTGACAAGGGTTTTATCCCTTAAATCATTTATTTTATCATTATTTAATGGAAAAAACTTTTCCGGTATGGTAATATAACACAGGTCAGTGGTATCTCCGCGGAGGGTTGAGTTGGCCTTGCGCTCCTTTTCCCAGAACTCCTCGGTGACCTTTGCCTGGGCAGAATCAGCCCTCTTTATGGCAAAAGTAATCACTGCAATAAATAAAATGAATAAAATTAGACAAATTGGAATCATATGTTGGAAAATCCTTTCTCATATATGAAAATAGTATAACTCATTTTTGAACAGAGGTGAATAGTATGTACGATTTTAATAAAAAAAGAAATCAGAAGGTGGTTGCTATAGTGATAATAGTGGTTATAGCAGCGATGCTTGTGACAACATTTGTGTCAAGTCTTGTATAGCTTTTCTTGAAATATGGAAAAAATATGATAATATGATATAAAATGCAGTTCAGTTAAGAGGATGACAGGGGCGCTTTTAACAGCCTCAGGAAAAGGAAGCGGAAATGAAGATTAATAAAAAAGCATTATTACTGGGTACAATGGCATTTGTGCTTGTGGCAGCATCAGGCATGGTAAGTGCATATGCAAGCGGTTCGTCAGGTACAAAGAAGGCAAAGGTACAGACAATTACAGAGGGTGTGTGCATTGGCAGTGTGGATGTAGGTGGTATGACAAAGGAAGAAGCAAAAAAAGCAGTTGATGCCTATGTTGACAGCATAAAGGATACATCCTTTTCATTAAAGGGCGCCAATGGTTCATTTGATGCAACAGCACAGGAAATGTCTGTTTCGGCGGACAGTGATGCAGCGGTGGACGAGGCTCTTTCAGTGTGCCATGAGGCAGCCTGATTGACAGATTTGTGGAGTCAGAGGAGCTCAAAAAGGGCAATGTTGCCGTCAATATGTATCTGTCGGTTGATAAACAAAAGACCGCAAATATGATTTATGATAAGAGCGACGAGCTCAATATAAAGGCAGTTGACAATTCGCTGCAGAGAAACGGCGACAGCTTCGATTTTGTTCCGGGACAGGAAGGCAAAGAGGTCGATGTGGTAAAATCAGTCTATGCCATAAATGACTTTTTGCAGAATAGCTGGGATGGCTCGGCGAATGAGATAGAGCTGGTCACAAATACGGTTCAGCCGAGGGGTTCAAAGGAAGAGCTCTCAAAGATTAAGGATAATCTGGGAGGCTTTTCTACCGATTTCAGCAGCTCGGCAGCAGGGCGTGCAACCAATGTAAAGAACGCATGCAGCCTGATAAACGGCAGTGTCATATATCCGGGGGAGCAGTTCTCGGTTTACGAGGCTATCAGCCTATCACAACTGACAACGGCTATCAGATAGCAGGCGCATATGAGAACGGTCAGGTAGTTGACTCGGTAGGTGGAGGTGTGTGTCAGGTTGCGACCACTCTCTACAATGCGGTTATAAGGCTGAGCTTGACATAGTGCAGCGCTACAACCATTCCATGATAGTAAGCTACGTAAAGCCATCTGACGATGCGGCAATCGCAGGTACCTACAAGGATCTTAAGTTTAAAAATAATCTGGACAATCCGGTGTATATAGAGGGCTATTGCAGTGGTGGAGTCATCACCTTCAATGTGTACGGAGTGGAGACGAGACCGGCAAACAGGGAAATTTCATTCAGGAGTGAGACGATTTCCGAGGAGGATCCGGTTACGCAGTTTAAGTTTGATGCAGGTCAGCCGGTCGGTTATTTCAACACCGAGCAGTCTGCGCACAAGGGACTGACCGCAAGGCTCTGGAAGACGGTCACAGTCGATGGTGCAGTGCAGAGCGATGAGGTATTCAACAACAGCAAGTACAAGTCATCACCGAAAATCGTGACGGTTGGTACAGCAGGAGCATCAGCGGAGGTTGTTGCGCAGCTTCAGGCGGCGGCAGCGGCTAATGATGAGGGCTCGGTTAAATCCATTGCTGCGTCTGCGGCAGCAGCGGCTCAGGCAGCACAGGCTCAGGCAACCCAGACACAGGATCCAAACGCGGCAGCTCAGACACAGGGCGCGCAGACCCAGACTACAGATCCGAATGCAGCAGGCAGGCACAGGGCACCCAGACGCAGCCGACAGACCAGAATGCAGCAGGACAGGCACAGGGCATCCAGACACAGCAGCCGGCGGGACAGACACAGGGAGCACAGACGCAGTAAATGCCCGCAGGTAGTTGTTTCTGATGTAGTTATTTGCAATCAATGCACCGGGCTGCAACAGTATACAAAACATATTATTATTAGGAACAGGAAAACACATGAAAAACGGTAAAATATCAGAGTCGGTTTTAAAGCGCTCTGTCTTAAAACAACTTCATACCAAAAGCGACAGAATACTTTTTAAACCGGCAGTAGGTGAGGACTGTGCGGTGGTTTCCATGCAGGCAGGCGGCCAAACCAGGTTAGTTACTGCTACTCAGACGTTCACACTTGATGTATCGGATAAGCATGTGCGTGCTAACTGCGCAGTTTATGATGCATTGAACAATATTTATGCCATGGGGGCAGCTCCTGTTGGGATAGAGCTGGCACTGCTTGTACCTACCACAGAAAACGAAGCCGTGCTTCGTGAGACGGTGAGAGCGATTGATACTGTATGTGAGGAAGCAGGCATTGTGGTGCTTGGCGGACATACACAGGTGAGCCGTGCGGTGAAGAATATCGTGGTGACAGTTACAGCAATAGGTGAGGCCTATGAGCAGGCGCTTACACCATCATCTAAAGCAGCACCGGGCATGGACGTAATAGTGACAGGCTATGTGGGGCTTGAGGGCACCGCAATTCTTGCAAATGAGAAAAGAGCCGAGCTTGAAACGAGATTTTCCAAGGCATTTATAGATAAATCAGCAGCATATATAGACCATATTTCCACCGCAATGGAGGCTGCATCCGCGATTGGCGCCGGTGTGGCGGCAATCCATGACGCTTCGCAGGGAGGCATCTTTGGAGCACTCTGGGATATGGCAGAGGCTTCGGGAATTGGTCTTGACATCGATTTAAAGAAGCTCCCTATCAGGCAGGATACGATTGAAATAAGTGAATTTTTTGACATAAACCCGTATAAGCTTTTGTCAGGAGGAAGTCTGATAATCATAGCTGCAGATGGTACCCGCGTGGTCAGAGAGCTTGAGAAAATAGGACAAAATGCTGTTATAGTCGGTGCCACAACCGATTCAAACGACAGAGTGCTGATTTCCGGCGAGGAGAGACGGTTTTTGGAGACTGCCCAGACTGACGAGATATACAAGGTTTTCAACTAATATATTTGAATCAGGAGAATATATATCATGAGAGAAAAGATATTAACATTTATAGAGAAAAACAGCAGGATAAACCTGAAGGAGCTTGCAATCATGCTTGGTGTGGATGAGGCAAGTGTGGCAAACGAGATTGCTGCTATGGAGCAGGAGAATGTCATCTGCGGATATCACACACTGATTGACTGGGACAAGGCAGGCCTTGAGAAGGTCACAGCCATGATAGAGGTCAGAGTGACACCACAGCGCGGCATGGGCTTCGACAAGATTGCCGAGCGTATATACAACTATCCTGAGGTGAAGTCTGTATACCTTATCTCAGGCGGCTTCGACCTCATGGTCACACTCGAGGGCAAGACTCTGCGCGAGGTATCACAGTTTGTGACAGATAAGCTTTCTACACTGGATCAGGTGCTTTCGACAAAGACAAACTTTATCCTGAAGAAATACAAGGACCATGGAACTATCATGGCGGCACCTGTCAAATCCGATGAAAGGGGAATTATGTCATAATGAGAGACCCTTTATCCAGTACCATAAAGACTATCCAGCCATCGGGCATCCGTAAGTTTTTTGACATAGTGAGCGAGATGAAGGATGCGATTTCGCTCGGAGTAGGTGAGCCTGATTTTGACACACCGTGCATATCAGGGATGAGGCATATATTCCTTGAAAAGGGACGCACCTTCTACACCTCAAATGCCGGACTCAAGGAGTTAAAGATTGAGATTGCAAAATATCTCGACAGAAGATACGGCATGACATATGATTACAACAAAGAGATCATGGTAACTGTCGGCGGCAGCGAGGCTATAGATATTGCACTGCGCGCCATGCTCGATGCGGGAGATGAGGTGATTATCCCACAGCCAAGCTATGTTTCATATGTGCCATGTACTGTTTTGGCAGGAGGCACACCTGTGATTGTGGAGCTCAAGGAGGAAAATGATTTCAGGCTGACAGCGAGGAGCTTGAGGCTGTTATCACTCCAAAGACAAAGATACTTATCATGCCTTTCCCTAATAACCCTACAGGTGCTATCATGGAAAAAGCAGACCTTGAAGCAATTGTTCAGGTGGTTAAGGAGCATGATCTGTTTGTGATAAGTGACGAGATTTATTCGGAGCTTACATATGTGGATAAGCATGTATCTATAGCATCGTTTCCGGGAATGAAGGAGCGCACAGTGCTCATAAACGGTTTTTCAAAGGCATATGCCATGACAGGCTGGAGGCTTGGATATGCATGTGCACCTGAGACCATTTTAAAGCAGATGCTAAAGATTCATCAGTTTGCAATCATGTGTGCGCCGACCACGAGCCAGTATGCGGCTGTCGAGGCTATGAAAAACGGCGATGAGGATGTTGCACAGATGAGGGAGGAATACAACGGCCGCAGACGCTATGTGCTTCACCGCTTTAAGGAGATGGGGCTTAAGTGCTTTGAGCCTTTCGGAGCCTTTTATGCGTTCCCAAGCATCAAGGAGTTTGGCATGACATCCGATGAGTTTGCCACAAAGCTTCTAAACAGCAAGAAGATTGCCGTGGTTCCGGGAACTGCATTCGGAGAGTGCGGTGAGGGCTTTTTACGTATATCATATGCATATTCGCTTGATGATTTAAAGGAGGCGCTCGGCCGCATTGAGGAGTTTGTCACAGAGCTTCGCGCCGGGATGGATAATAAATAGTTTAAATTGACAGGAGACAAAATGGCAAAGCTGAACATAGTGTTACATGAGCCGGAAATTCCGGCAAATACAGGAAATATCGGAAGAACCTGCGTCGCGACAGGTACGAGGCTTCATCTTATAGAGCCGCTTGGATTCTCACTTTCAGAGAAGCACTAAAGAGAGCCGGAATGGATTACTGGAAGGACCTCGACGTTACCACATATGTGGACTGGGAGATTTCCTTGAGAGAAATCCGGGCGCAAAGATATATTATGCGACAACAAAGGGCAGACATGTGTACTCTGATGCTCATTTTGAGCCAGACTGCTATATTATGTTTGGCAAGGAAAGCGCAGGCATTCCGGAGGAGATACTAAAGGAGCATCCGGATGAGTGCATCAGGATACCGATGATAGGTGAGACAAGGTCACTTAATCTGTCAAATTCAGTAGCTATCGTGCTTTACGAAGCATTGAGACAGAATAATTTTGATCATATGAGGCTTGCGGGAGAGCTTCATCACCTGAGCTGGGATGACTAAATCAAGCGGCAAAGCGCATATTTTTGGCAGCTATTTGGGCTTTAACAGCTATGATAATTGTAAATACGGTAGATTTTTAGGAAAAAGAAATGGGCATAATTAAAACAAGCAAATTAGTACATGAATTTATACGAAGAGACGAGGAAGGCAATGTAGAGTCAATCACTACAGCACTCGACAACGTAAACCTCGACATAAAAGAGGGGCAGTTTATTGCAATCCTCGGTCACAATGGTTCAGGAAAATCAACTCTTGCAAAGCATATCAATGCACTTCTTGCGCCGAGCGACGGCACCATATGGGTGGATGGCATGGATGTGTCAAAGGAAGAGAATGTCATACCTGTCAGGAAAAGTGCAGGTATGGTTTTCCAGAATCCCGACAATCAGATTATCGCCAATGTCGTGGAGGAGGATGTGGGCTTTGGACCTGAGAATATCGGTGTGCCGACAGATGAAATCTGGCAGCGCGTGGACTATGCGCTAAGGGCTGTCGGTATGACAAAGTACCGCACACATTCACCGAACAAGCTCTCCGGAGGACAGAAGCAGCGTGTGGCAATCGCGGGAGTTGTGGCAATGGAGCCAAAATGTATAGTATTTGACGAGCCTACAGCCATGCTTGACCCAAACGGCCGCAAGGAGGTCATAGCCACAGCCCATGAGCTCAATAAGAAAAAGGGCGTGACCATCATTCTCATCACCCATTACATGGAGGAAGTGGTCGGCGCAGACCATGTCTATGTCATGGAAAAGGGCAAGGTGGTCATGGACGGCACACCGCGTGAGATTTTTTCAAGGGTGGACGAGCTGAAGGAGCACAGGCTTGATGTGCCGCAGGTGACACTGGTAGCCGACGAGCTCAAAAAGGCAGGGCTTGATATCCCTGATGGAATCCTGACGAGAGAAGAACTTGTAAATGCGCTTGTTGCGCTGAAAAACAGATAGGCGGGAGAAAATATGTCATTAATTCTAGATCACATAAACTATTGCTACAGTGCCGACTCAGCCTACAAGGTGCAGGCACTTAAGGATGTAGCCTTGAGATAAATGATGGAGAGTTTATTGGAATAATCGGTCACACCGGTTCGGGAAAATCCACACTTATCCAGCATATGAACGGCCTTTTGAAGGCGACAAGCGGTCATATATACTACAATGGACAGGATATATATGACAATGATTATGATTTAAGCAAGCTGCGTCACAAGGTGGGGATGGTGTTCCAGTATCCGGAGCATCAGCTTTTTGAGACAACCAACTTTGAGGATGTATGCTTTGGACCGAAAAATCAGGGGCTCGATAGGAAAACAGTGGAGCTAAGAGCCTATGAGGCACTGCAGAATGTACATTTTCCGGAGGACCTCTACTATCAGCCGCCGTTTGATTTGTCCGGAGGACAAAAAAGGCGTGTAGCCATAGCTGGAGTACTTGCAATGCACCTGACGTACTCATACTCGATGAGCCGACAGCGGGACTGGATCCTGCGGGCAGAGATGAGATACTGGGACTGCTTTTACAGATGAAAAAGGATCTGGGTATCACGATCATACTCGTATCACACAGCATGGAGGATGTTGCGGAGTATGTGGACCGCATCATTGTTATGAATTCAGGAGAGGTGATGTTTGACGGAGTGCCGAAGGAGGTATTCTCACACTACAAGGAGCTCGAGGCAGTCGGACTTGCAGCACCGCAGGTCACATATCTGATGCATGATCTGGCAAAAAAGGGCATACCGGTTGACCTTTCGGCAACGACAGTTGCGGAGGCGAGGGACTCAATACTAAAAGCCTTTAAATAGCTCACCAATGCTGACATTTTGATACAAATTATGAGGAAGGAATACAAAAATGATTCGTGATATTACCATAGGCCAGTATTATCCGGCTCAGTCGCCAATACATAAACTGGACCCAAGAGTAAAGCTTTTCGCAACACTTATATATATTATTGCACTGTTTTCCTACAAAGGAATAGCCGGTGTGCTGTTTATAGTTGCCGCGCTTGCCGCAGTTATAAAGATTTCGAAGGTGCCCTTTAAGTTCATGGTAAAGGGACTCAAATCCATTATAATACTGCTGCTTTTTACAGCATGCTTCAGCGTGTTCTTCACACAGGGAGAGTATACAATCTGGGAGTACGGGATACTGCACATTTCTGACACCGGACTGATAAATGCAGCAACCATGATGATACGACTTGTGCTGCTCATTATAGGAACATCGCTCATGACACTCACCACCACACCAAACCAGCTCACGGACGGTCTTGAGAAATCACTGGGCTTTTTAAACAAAATACATGTTCCGGTGCATGCGATAGCCATGATGATGTCGATAGCGCTTCGTTTTATTCCAATCCTTATTGAGGAGACGGACAAAATAATGAAAGCACAGATGGCAAGAGGTGCTGATTTTGAGCATGGAAATATCATAAAAAGAGCAAAGAGCATGGTGCCTCTTTTAGTGCCGCTTTTCGTATCGGCTTTCAGGCGTGCGGATGACCTTGCAATGGCCATGGAGGCAGATGCTACAATGGTGGAGAGGGCAGGACAAAGATGAAGCCGCTCGTATATGAAAAGGACGATAAAATAGCATATCTTTTCATATTTGCGTTTTTAGCGGTTGTGATAGTGCTTAGAATCCTTCTGCCGGTGAATCTGGGCAATCTTATTTTCAGATAGTGAAATAGATAGTGCAGCCATAACAGGAGAGATATATGCGTGTAAAAATGATTGTACTACGATGGCACAAATTACTGCGGCTGGCAGATACAGCCAAACGGCATAACAATTGAGCAGGTATTAAACGAGCACCTGAGCCGCCTGTTAAAGGAGGATATAAAGGTGACAGGAGCAAGCCGCACCGATGCGGGAGTGCATTCACTTGGAAATGTGTGTATGTTTGACACCAATACCCGCATGCCGGCGGAAAAGATATCGTATGCACTGAATCAGAAGCTGCCGGAGGATATAGTGGTGGTCGATTCCTGTGAGGTAAGCGATGATTTTCATCCACGCTTCTCAAAGAGCCGTAAAACCTATGAATACCGTATTTTAAATGCGAGGTTCAGAAATCCGACACGCAGGCTTGACACATATTTCTATCATTATCCGCTTGACACAGAAAAGATGAGTGCGGCCGCAAAATATCTCATAGGAGAGCATGATTTTGCAAGCTTCTGCTCGGCAAACTCGCAGGCACAGACTACAGTCCGCACGATATATGACTGTACGGTGTCAAAGGCTGGTGACATCATAACAATACGTGTGACAGGAAACGGCTTTTTGTACAATATGGTGCGCATAATCGCAGGAACACTTGTGAAGATAGGTGGAAGCGATATGCCGGCAGATGCGATAAAGGGCATAATAGCCGCAACAGACAGGGCAGCAGCAGGTCCTACAGCCCCGGCACATGGGCTTACAATGATAGGACTCAAGTACGAGTAACAGCTTTAGATTTTTAATATTGTATTAAGATTTTTGGAATATCCGTTTTTAGCTTCAATAATAGGCTATAATGTCGTTAATGTTAATACATGGTACGGTTAAAAAGAAGCTTGGAGATGAAGACGGTTATGAGATTTACAAAAGTAAAAGAGAAAATTAAAAAAGACAAAGCCATAAACAGCACAGACGAAGGAAAAGGCAGACACCGTAAAGTAATCCGTATAGGAGCGTTTGCCCTGGTATTTGTCGTGCTGTTTTCGTTTGTCTCGACATTTTTTAAGATGACGGATGCTGTCAATATTGCGACTATAGAGGGCTTTTACAAGGAGCCGAAGAACACAATTGATGTGATGATGATAGGAGCCAGCGAGGTATACGCTGATTACAGTGCAACCGAGGCCTGGAAGAATTATGGATACACATCATACTCGCTTGGGGTATCAGGAGTGCCCGGCAGTCTGTACAAATCAATGCTCAGAGAAGCTCTCACCAGACAGCATCCGAAGGTTGTGGTTTTTGAAGTGAATGGCTTTTTACAAAATGACAGCTATTACGACAGGACGGTAAAGCTGCATAGCTGGATAGACAATATCCATAATGAGGAAAACAGGTTTGATACAATACAAGAGATTGTGCCAAAGAATGAGCAGGACAACTTTACAAATCTTTTAAAGCTGCATCATAGCAACTGGAAGGATATAGGCAAGTGTGCACACACCTTTGCCACAAGAGTTGGAATGTATTTTGTAAAAACGTCATGCATGAAGGGATTTTCATCTATTGCAAAATATTCCGATTGTCCATCAGGCAAGCAGAAAAAGCTCTACTTTACCGACAAGAGCAGAGCGTATATGACTGATCTGCTTGAGTATTGTAAAGCACAGGGGGTGGAAAAGGTGCTTTTTGCGAGGTTCCCTCATGAGAAGGAGGTAAAGAATCCGCAGGTGCTTTGCGACGTGAAGGAGCTGGTGGAGTCTTATGGCTATGATTTTGCGAGCTTTGAAGGCGATAAGGAACTTATCGGAATCAATGAGAGGGATGATTTCTACAATTCGGAGCACCTGAATATAAATGGAAGCCGCAAATTCACTGCATATATGGGAAAATATCTGTCTGATAATTACAGGCTTAATGTAGACCACTCACCGGAGCTTCAGAGTGCATGGGGCGAGTGCGCAAGGCGCGCTGACAAGGTGATAAGTGCCTGCGCAAAGGATACGGATCTGAGTCTTGGCAATCATTATTTTGAGATGTCCGTTTATCTGCCTTATAATTTTTCGTCAAGCCTTGCGACAAATAAGGTAGCAGATACGAACAACGATGCAAAGCCTGTAAAGGAGTTAAATACCTCGGTTAAAAAATAGCATGATAGTGTATGGAATTTAAAATAAATACTGCCTGTTAATTAAAGTATGGCGGCAGTATTACATTAGAAAATAGATTTGGAGTAAATAAAATGGAACTTATTTCATTAAAATATGCGATATTTGTAATCGTATTGCTTGTATTATATTATTGCTTTCCGAAGAAATACCGCTGGTATGTGCTTCTGGCGGGAAGCATGGCATACTATGTGATTATATGTAAGTGGTATGTGCTGTTTATCATTTTCACAATATGCACCACCTATGGCTCAACAATATGGATTGACAAGCTGCTAAAGAAGCAGAATGCCATCGTAAAAAGCCATAAGGAGGACTGGGACAGGCAGACCAGAAAGGAATACAAGGAAAAGGGCAGAAAAAAGAGAGTGGCAGTCATGCTTTTTGCGCTGCTTTGCAATTTCGGCATATTGGCATTCCTTAAATATATACCATATGCGGGGGAGATTGGACTTTTGCTTCCGCTTGGCATATCCTTCTACACCTTCCAGTCCATGGGCTATGTGATGGATGTATACAGGGAAATTGTCGAGCCTGAAAAGAATTTCCTTAAGGTAGCGCTGTTCGTGTCATTCTTCCCACAGATCATACAGGGACCGATTGCGATATATGATAAGCTTGCGGGACAGCTTTACGAGGGACATTCCCTGAGACTTGAAAATCTGCAAAAGGGTGCGCTTCTGGTGCTCTGGGGAGTCATGAAAAAGCTTGTGATAGCAGACCGCGCGGTAAATATCATCAATTTTGTAATGGATAAGCCGATGGATTTTTCGGGCACCTATGTATTTTTTGCGGCAGTAGTGTATGCGCTGCAGCTATATGCGGATTTCTCGGGAGGAATCGATATAGTGCGTGGTATTGCGGAGATGTTTGGCATAACGATGTCAACAAACTTCAATCATCCGTATTTTTCGCGCTCGCTCACTGAGTACTGGCACCGCTGGCATATGACTCTTGGAGACTGGTGCAGAAACTATATCTTCTACCCGCTTTCAATCTCAAAGCGTTTCCTGAACTTTGGCAAATGGCTAAAGCCGAGATTTGGTGCGCATATCAGTAAGGTGCTTCCGGGCTGCATCGCGAGTGTCATCACATTTATCGTCATCGGAGTATGGCACGGTGCCAATATGAAATACCTGTATTTCGGACTTTGGAACGGCATTGTAATCATGATTGCAGAGCTTTTTGCTCCGGTAAACAAAAAGGTGTCAGGCGGCTTTTTTAAGCTGACCGGTCTAAGGGAAAAGGGCATATTTGCAACAATTGTATCAGTGCTTTGGACCTTTATGCTCATACTGGTAGGCTACTATTTTGACATAGCAGCAAATGCGTCGACAGCATTTCATATGCTTTTTAAATCAGTCACGGATTTCCATATCAGCGAGCTTGGAATAAACAACATCATTTTGAATCTCGGAGCATGCGGACTGGATGAGTACGATATACTTTTACTTATAATATGTACTCTGCTGTGGTTCTTTATCAGCTTCGTTGAGGAAAATAAAAAGCTCGACATGCGCGATTTCATACTTTCAAGAAAGCTGCCGCTTCGCTGGGCGATAATATATCTTGGCATCTTTATAGTAATAATATTCGGTTATTACGGACCGGGAGTGAATCCGGCTGATTTTGTATATATGCAGTTTTAAAGAAAAAGCCGAAAATAAGGCTAACTTGAAAAAGTAAATTCCAGTGCAGAAGTAAATTCCACACTCATTTAAAAGTTCTTGATTTTCTAAGAGTTTTATAGCTCAAAACGCTTATTTCTGTTATAATAGGAGTAACTTCTTGGAAAAAACTGATTTGATGGTATGACAAACGGACCACTGGAAGGTAGTGTGCGAGACTAAATTCCACCGGTCATGTGAGGAAAATGTGAAAGTTTAATTTCCAGTCCGACAGCAGATTTCTAAGTGGTTG
>ENA-OQAN01000425-OQAN01000425.1-human-gut-metagenome-genome-assembly--contig:-NODE-425-length-23050-cov-2.452908_pt1 | contig 23050 bp, 37 predicted proteins | sample MGYA00242735_ERZ504527 | MGnify/ENA primary metagenome ERZ504527 (study PRJEB26092, sample SAMD00036230) | human gut metagenome | host: Homo sapiens | study: EMG produced TPA metagenomics assembly of... | reverse complement strand
TGGCTATGTCACAGACGAGCAGTTCGTGCGCGTGATTCCCGACCCCTCGACCAGAGCCTCTACGAATACATCGCGAACGGCGGCCCGCTTACCGACGAGGTTATCAGCGCTGCTGTGAGGGGTGAAGCGAGCTACATCGATACGCTTGCTTCTCAGGCTATCGATAACGATCCCGATGCCCCTGTCTACTACACCGAGGGAGAGCAGGATGAGTGGAAGGACTCTCTCAATGATGGCTTTGTCAAAGAGAGCGAACTCAAGACCGAACGTGCCACGTGATGCCGGGAACGAAAAACCTCATCGCGCAGATCAGCAAGAAGCTAGGCGGCGGCACCGAGGGAGCGCTTCACACCACGGCCCCCGACCGCACCGCCTACTTTCACTATGGCAGTCATAAGGGAGGCGCACTACGATGAGTATTAACCTTATCCCATTCGACTCCCCTATCGAGTGCATGACAATCGACACGGAGACCACTGGGCTCGATCCAGCCGGCGGCGATGAGATCCTGACGCTCGCCATGGTTCTCGATATCGACGGCCAAGACTCACCCTCGACGGTTCATCTACGTGTCAGGCCGCAGCATAAGACGGAATGGCCCGACGCCGAGCGCGTGAACCATATCTCCCCCGCCTCCGTGGCGAACTACAAGCCCTTTGAAAGGTATCTCGAGGCCGTCCAGTCGCTATTCGACCGTACGGAGAAGATTGTCGGATGGAATGTCAACTTTGACCTTGGTTTTCTCGAGAACGAGGGCGTCGTCATACCGCAGACGACGAAGGTAATCGATGCGATGGAGCCTTCGGGCGCGCATACGGCCCGTTCTCGGAAACCCATACCCGATGGAGACTGACCTCTGCGGCAGATGCTGCGGGCTATAGCTTCGAGGGGGCACCCCACACCGCCCTCGCCGATGCCTTGGCTACCAGGCATCTATATCTATACGCCGCATCGATCAGCGAAGGCCATAGACATCCGGGGGCAAATGTCAAACGCCCCGGAGCCCACAGGCATATCTAGGAAATTGTCACCCTGTGGCACCAAACCGGTCTGCACGGGTGCCTATATGGCGAAAACTGTATTTGGGGCCGCCCGAGCGTGCGGCCCCAATGCACATCGCCGGAAGGAGGTACCAGCAATGCCCGGAGAGAACGAAGAAGCCATGCGTGTCTTGCTCATGCTCGGGCAGGCTGTTATGCCGCCGGCGCGTGAGGTTCTCATTCTTACGATGAGGGCGCTGGCGCGCGGCACCGGCAAGGTTGCCGGCACTGCCGGCAGGACGGCCCAGCGCGGCGCGAACCATGCGATCAGCCATGTAAACGGACTCGGGCGCTACGGCCTTGTGACCGAGCATACGTTGAGGCGCGACCGCAACGACGTCATCAAGCTCGTCAACCTCGGCAAGGAGGGCGCGCTCGACCGCAGCGACCTGTCGCTCCTTTCCGACATCTGCCGCAGGCACCGCATCGGGTTCGCGGTTTTCGAAGACCCGGCGACCGGCTATTTCGCAATCGAATACAAGATGAAGGACCAGGAGGCCCTTGCCGCCTGCATCGAGACGGCTATCCAGAGAAAGCTTATCTCGAATGCCGACGTGGATAGCGCCATGAGGGGACCGGTCGAGAAGGGCAACGGCCCCCAGTCGGTCAATCCGCGTAATGAGCGCTCGTCTGAGCAATTAAAAGAGTATCCAGCGCTTCCCGCAATCGGGCTTCCCGCCGTCGGCCTCCCTCCGGTCGGCCTGCCGCCCGCGCCGGAAAGCATCGAATACCTCGGGGAGTCTTGGAAGCTCGACCAGTCCGATGGCATGTACAAGCGTAAATTCACCGGTTGGGACGGCACTGCCTACACCGCCGCCATGACAACGGCCGGTGCCTTCAGAATCACCGATTCCGACGGCCGTCTGGCGAAAATCGGAAACCAGGTCTGCGAGGGAGACGTCAAGGGGGCGTTTATCGAGGGACGCTCCGACGCGCTCGTTCGATGCCATTCCCAGATCGAGACCCTGAAGGACCGTGAGGCCTTCGAGGGATCGGTTAAGCTGCAGCAGCGCCCAGGACGCACCAAGCAGATGGGCTCGCACGAGTCATTCGCGCCGCCAATATGCGCGACGCCGCCGACCGCAAGGCGAACCGTCACCAGATCGGAAATCAGAACCGTCCGGCCACGCACTCCCGAACTCTCAACAAGCGGGTCAAGAGGTAATTCATGAAGTTGCCCAAGCTGGACATAACGAGGGCAATCGGAGCCGTCGTGCTGGGGGCGGCCGCTTCTGGATCGTAAACCTTACGGTCCAGAAGGTCATGCTCGGAATCAACGGCATGGACACACCCGATGAGTCGTGGCCTTCATCGCATGGTCGGTATCCCGGCGACCCTTAGGCATCTACTTCGGTGGGCTCCCTTTGCTGATTTCTGCCGCAACGTCCCTCGCGTTCGCGCTGGCCGTCTTCCTCAAGAAGGAGGCGCCCGGCGAGGACATCTCTCCCGCCAAGCAATACGGATCCCAGCGCTTCTCCACCGCCCAAGAGCGCCTGCTGTACTCGCATAACAAGGCGACTGACGACTGGCCCGTCCCCGACTGGTGCGAGACGGTCGAGGACGACAATATCATCCTGTCGCTCAACAGCAAGGTTGCCGGTACCTCAATCGTCAATGGTAAGAAGGACCCGATCAGGCGTGAGAGCCAGGTACCTAACCGCAACATGTTCATCATGGCCGGATCGGGTGCTGGCAAGTCATACCGATTCGTGACCAACCAGATCATGCAGATGAACGGCAACATGGTCTTCACCGATCCGTCTGGCGAGCTTTTCCGCGCATCTGCCGCCTTTTTGGAGAAAAACGGCTATGAGGTGCAGGTCATCGACCTGCGCGACGAGGAGCACATCCTGGCCTCAACCCCCTATAACCCGCTCATCAACTGCCGTGACGTCACGTCCATCAACTCGCTGGTCAATATGTTCATTGCGAACACCAAAGGTGAGGACACGCGCGGCGACCAGCAATTCTTCATCGACATGGAGAAGAATTTCTACACCTGCGTCTGCGGCATGTTCGTCTTTTGGTTCAAGCTAACGGCAATACCGCGGACTGCACCTTCCGGGCATTATCGACTACTTGGCGATGGCAAAGGCCGACGGCGCCGAGGGCATCAACAAGCTCGACCTCGTCTTCGAGGGTACCCGCGAGCGCGACGGCTTTGATGGGTTCGCGCAGTACATCATCGATACCTACGGCGAGGACGCGCTCGACGACGAGTCCCTCCCCGAGAACTCCGTCCTCACCAACTACCGCACCTTCAAGGCCAACGCCGGCGCCCCCGAGCAGATGGCGGCAGTCGTGTCCTCGTGCGCGGCCCGCCTGCAGAGACTCAACAACCCAGCGATCAGGAAGATGCTGGGTCGCGACGAGCTCGACCTGCAGTCTATCGACAAGCGCAAGCGCGCCATATTCTTCTGTATCAAGTCCGGCGGCGGCCCTATGACTTTGTCGCCGCGATGGCCCTGAACCAGCTGTTCGATATCTCGAAGGATATCGGATCCACGAACGGCATCGGCCATCTTGAGATCCCCCTTTATTGCTATCTCGACGAGCTCGCCCAGATAGGTAAGATCCCTGACCTCGAGAAGCTGTTCGCCGAGAGCCGTAAGTTCTGGATCAACCTCTGCGCCATCGTACAGGACGGCAAGCAGCTCGAGGCCCGGTACGGTAAGCAGTCGGAATCCATCCGTGCAAACTCGGCCATTTTCATGTACATGGGTTCCTCCCTCTTTTCCGACTGCGAGCAGATATCTCGCGAGATGGGCAACACCACGAAGAAGTTCACCGATTACTCCGTCTCGAATTCCGCAAGCGGCAAATCCATCAATGAGAGCACGAGATACGTCAAGGTCCCGCTTATGAGCCCCGAGGAGCTCTACAGCTTCAACGAGGAGGATGGCCTGTCCCCTGACGAGTGCGTGACCCACTACAAGCAGGGAATGTGGTTCCGCGACCTCAAGGCCGACCCGGAGATCCACCCCCGGCGCAAGGAGTATCTCGCCGCCGGCAAGACCGACATGCTCGAGTGGGCGCGCTCCAGGAAGCACGCGCAGGGCCCCGATGTGTCGACACCCGAGGATGTCGTACTCATCGACCGCGCAAATCCCAAGACCATCGTCATCGACGCCTATTAGGGCGCATGAATAGATATCGCAAATCCTAGGGAAGGACATTTCAATGGAACAGCTTTCAACAATCGTCACATCCTTCGAGAACCTCATGATCGCCGGTGGTTCTCTGTTTGCCCTGTGGGGTGTCTACAACCTACTCGAGGAGAAGACCAAGGACGTCCCGGCCACGGTACCGAATGGTGGCAGGTGCTCGCAGGCGTATTCATCGCCGGGTGCGGTGTGTCCCATATCATCTCCCAGCTGTTCAACGGCATCATCCAATAATGAGTATTCGGGAGAGGTTACTCGCCTTCGCCGCCGGCTCCCTATCGGGAATGACCGGTCGCCAAGACCGACGGAACCATACGGGGAATACGAGCTTGACAGGCGTTCCATAAGATGGTCTGAAGCATTTTTGCTTCGCGGTTGTCAGCGTTGCCCTGCTGGTGCTGGGCTGCGCGATGTCCGGTATCGCATATGCAGCTCAAAAGGGCCAGTGGAATGTCAATCTCGGCATCGACAACATGGCCCCCGAGTGCCGGCAGATTTCCATCAAGTGGAGCGACGTCGATAAGGACAAGTATGTGACCTTCGAGCACGGCGGCATCAAGGCCTACAAGATCGGTTACACCGTAACGACCGGCATCAACGGAAGCACCGTCGAGGGGCCCGTCTACTACGATAAAAACGGCAAGGTCGTCGATAAGTCCCATAGCATAAGGAAGAAGTACACCGGTGGCCTGCAGAAGGAAGATCTAAAGAAGAACTTCGAGCCCTCGTGGGCGCTGACGGTTGGGAAAAGGCGGCGTCGGCCTCGACGAGTGTGAACCTAACGAGAACCACAAGCCGCATGAATCGCAAGGCTCCGAGTCAAAGGACCCGGAGGACTTGGAAAACCAGTTAATCAAGGATCATCCGCCCAAATTCGCTCTAACTTTTGAATTCTTTAAGTATTCCGCGGAAAAACTGGCATGGTCCTTCTGCCGCGGGCTTGCGGAGAATGCTACCAGTCTCGCCGAATGGTGTATTTCGTTGGTGTCCTCCACGGCGGACACGGCGTTCACTTCCGATTTCACCAATGGGCCTTTTGCCCAGTTCTACACCATGGCATCGACGTTGTCCAAAAACGCTTCCAGCCTTACGCCTTTGCGTTTCTTGGCCTGACTTTCGGCGTCGCCTTATGCACCAGCTCGATGTCCGCCGCAAGATGGCCGGTATCGACATCATGCAAGCCTCGCCTTCGTCGTGATGATGTTCGCGGTGAGCTACACCCTCATCGTGCACGCGATGGATATCTGCGCCTGCATATATATCCTCGCCCAGAACTTGGTAAGGGTCGTGAACATCGCGCTCGCGTCTGTCGGCATAGAGCGTCCCAGCCCCTCGCCATCAGGAAGCAGGTTATAGACTCGTTCGATTCTCTAACGTATGCCCAGGCGAGTACTTCTTTTATCCTGCTGCTTCTTGCAATCGTGGCCCTTGTGGCCTGCGTCGCCTGCCTATTTTGCGTAATGACCACCATCTTCGTGCGCGTCGGCGAGATATACCTCAGGGCGGCGGCGAGTCCCCTCTGCCTTGCGTTCTTTGCAGACGACAGGTCCAGGGCTATGGGGGTCGGATACCTCAAGCGCTTTGCCGCGGTGTGCTTCCAGGCGGTCATGATTGTCATCGCCATCGGCATGATCCCCTTGATCATGACGGTGGCCTCCGAGCTCATAGCGCCGATCACGTCTGACACGAGCAGCCTGAGCGGGTTTGGGGATGCCGTCGCCGCCCTGATCCCGTCGATGTGCGCTGTCCTGTGCATCACGGAAATCGTCAACAAGTCCAAGTTGGTCGCCAACAGCCTGTTTGGTCTTGCCTAGGGAAGGTGATGAAATGGCAGAGACATTCGTGCGCGACGATATCAACAACTATGTCGCGAGAAACATCTTCGGTCATTTTTCCAAGCGCTCCGCTGTGGCGGCGTTGGCTGCCGCCTCGGTCGTGTCAGTCGGCATTTACGGCGTATACGCATGGGATTGGAACCTGGAGCCGTCACATATCTGGCGATACCGATTTGCGTCGGGATCGGCGTGATAGGCCTCCACTCACACCACGGCCTCAAATCGGAAAAATGGCTGCCCCTCATGCTGAAGGACCGGGCCGAGCCGGATCAACTCATGCTCGCGGTGCCGACTTTTGAGGTCGCGACGCCAAAAAAGACTCGGGCCGAATTGCGTAAGGAGAAGCGCCGCAAAAAAGCCGCGAAGAAAGCAAGAAAGGTAGAACAGGAGACCGTGCCGGCGGGAATCGCCCAGGCGATGGCTGAGGTCTCTATTGATAACGATAGGAGAAACCCGAGATGAGCGGGATGACGATTGAGGATCTCGACCGTGAGATCGCGGAGGCGGAACAGCGCCGCGCGAACGCCGTCGAGGCCGGTTGGCCGAAGGGCGTGCGCCAAATGGACAAGCGCCTGAAAAAGCTGAATAAGAAACGCGACAAGCATCTTGCGAAATATGGTCCCGACGTGCCATCATCCCCCTTGGCTCTTCCTGGGAGACGGATGAGGACCAGGCCGATCTCGCGTCAACACCGCCCTGTCGACCGACGTAAAGCTCGTCCAACCCAAGTGGACGACCGCGAAACTCGTGCCCTACGAGCTGCTAACGGTCGACGGCGTCATGCGTATCGATTCTGATACCTACTCCATCGCCCTGCGGGTCGACGACGTCAACTATCAGGGCGCACGACCCGAGGACCAATATCGCGTGCGCGAGGCATGGGCGGCGTATCTCGACTCCCTCGACCATACGGTGCGCCTCGGCATCTTCATCATGAACAAGCGCGTCAGCCCGGAGGAGTTCGCTTCCGACCTGCTATTCCGAGAGGTGCCCGGTGACGATCGCGGCAACGTCTTGCGCCGCGAGTACAACGCTTGGACTCGCTCCATGCTGGCGAAATCCTCCAGATCCGTTCGCCGTGACCGCATCGTGACGATCGCGGTGTCTGCCGACACGATGGAGCGCGCCGTCCCGCGCCTTTCCCAGGAGGCCGATTCCTTCCTGCGCTTCATGCGTGATCTCGGGTCCGACGCGCATATCCTCGACGGCCAGCAGCGTCTCGATATCATCCAGGCCATGACGCGACAGGACGATAACCCGGGTACGGCGAACTTCGAGCGTCTTTCCGGAACCGTCGGCCTCACGACCCGCGAGCTCGTGGCCCCCTCTTCCGTCCTCACGGCAGACGGCTATCGCGGCGATCCGCGGATGATTGTCGGGCGCCGTTGGGTGAAGACCTATGACGTCACCCTCGACGGGTACGGCAAGACGATGAAGGACTCCTTTATCTCCGATTTGACGGGGCTGCCCTACGACCTCACCGTCGCATGGCACATCCGGCCCTGGGAATTCTCTGCCGCGATCTCCGCTGCAGAGAACCACCTGCATGAGATCACCGAGGAAAATAACACCTATCAGTCAACACGAGCCGTCCCGAGGTCGGCTACTTCGTCGACCAGAGTAACATGCCGCCTGCCATGCGCGAGGCCAGGAGGACGCCGAGGCCTTCCGAGACGACCTCGAAAGCGCGGAAATGCATGCGTTCGGCGTCACGACGGTCGTTACCGTCCAGGGCCGCACGGAGACGGAGCTCGAGGAGGCCTGCCGCGAGGTCGAGAAGGTGTTTTCCACGCACAGGAAGCCCTATCCCGATTCCTGGCGCGCGCTTCGCGAGGAATCTTTCTCGACGCCCTGCCTATCGGTACCCCCTATATCCCGTATGAGCGCACCCTCACGACAGATCCCCTGGCGCACATGATGATGTTCGTTGCGGCAGAGATGAATGACCCGGGCGGCAACATCATGGGCCTCAATGCCGAGACCCGCTCGTTCATCGTCTACGATCCGGTCTCCCATGAGCATACGAACAGCTTCACGCTGGCACAACCCCGTTCCGGCAAGTCGTTCAATTCGAAGATCACCCGCATCATCCCCGTGCACCTGAAGCATCCGGACGACGACGTGATCACAATCGACCCCGAGGCGAGTACGTCACCCCCACCGAGTATCTCAGCGGTCAGGTGATCCGTATCGCGGAGAACTCTGGCGACTACATCAATCCCCTCGACATCTCCCTTGCCTACGGATCGGACGACCCGGAGACGAAGTCCTCCCCTGTTCCTGCGAAAGTGTCTTTCATCCAGTCGCTTGTGCGCATGATGGCGAGCAGCGTCAATGACGCCCAGGCAAACGTGCTCGATGCCGCCGCGGCCTACGCGTATAACCGATACTTGGACGACCCGCGCCCCGAGAACCTGCCGACACTTCAGGATATCTATGACTTCCTGATGTCCGAGCAGGGCTCCGACATGCGCGACGCCCGAGACCTCGCGAAGCTCATTCGCCGCTACGTCACGGGCACGCTGTCGCTGTTCAACCATCCGACGAATGTGGACCTCCAGTCGAACCTCGTGTGCTTCGACCTGCATGAGCTGTCCAGCGAGCTCAAGCCGCTGGCGCTGCTCATCATCCTCGACCATATCTGGGTCCGCGTCTCGGCAAACCGCCGCGCGGAAGGCGAACCTGGCTCGTTATCGACGAGTTCCAGCTCCTGCTCGACAGCCCCTATGCGCGCAGCCAGATCGACCGCTTCTTCACCCGTGGCGGAAAATGGGACTTCTACATCAACGCCATCACGCAGAACCTCTCGCGTGTCCTCAACAGCGAGGAGACGCGCTACATGTTCCAGAACTCGCCCTTCGTGACGGTCCTGCAGCAGACAAGCGACCTTCTGCCGACTTCCAGGAGCTGTTCAACCTCTCCGAGAGCCAGACGAAGGTTTTGGCAACCGCGCATCCCGGCGAGGGCCTCTACGTGTTCAAGAACCGCGTGGTCCATTTCGACTTCCCGATCGACCAGAAGATCTGCCCGACGCTCTACGACATCTGCACGACCCGCCCCGCCGATATCAAGCGCCGGGTGGCGAGGCCGGTGCCGGCGAAGGCCGACGTCGATACGCTCGACGAGCCGGAAGATGCCCCGTCATCGTCCTCGCGACCGAGACGTGAGGAGATCGGCCGCAGCGTGCCGTCGCCCGCGCATATGGCTCCCCCGCCGCAAGTCCGATCCTCCAATCGACCTGCGAGCGAGCAATTTGGTTTCAACGGTGGCGACAACCGAGACGCGGTTGCCGCTAAAAATGAAGGATGGAAGATATGGATATTCGTGACTTCCAGGAGGGCGTGAGCTTCTCGCGCTTCAACACCCGTCGACTCCCAACCGAGGAGGAGCTGCGCGCACAGGCGGAAGCCGAGCTCAAGGAGCTTGTCCTGAACGCGATCGATCAGGTCTTCACCCGTGAGAGCGACACCCACTTCGATGATTTCGCGCTGGCGCTCTCCGCTGCCGGCATCACGCTCGGCGCCGATCCCTCCGGCGACATCGCCTTCTCGAACGGCACGGTCGCCCTTTCCGGTTCCGAGGTCGGCTACACGCTGCCGGCGCTCGTGGCCATGTCCGAGCGCGCTAACGGCCTCGATGCCGTAACGGAGCCCCAACCCGCCGCTGCCCCCGAGCAGGCTCAGTCCATCGAGGAGGATACCGAGCAGGCGGCCTCTCGTCTCGATGCGCCCGTCAGCAGCGGTGGAATCGCCGGCCCGTCCGCGCACTCAGGCGCAAGTCCCTCAGCAGTCGGCACACTCCGCAACGCCCCAGCAGACTTCCGCTGCAGACTTCATGCAGACCGGAGGCATGTATCCAAACCAGCGCGCGGCTCAGCGCCGCCATCAGGCCGCAATGCAGGCGACGGCTGCTCCCCAGCAGCCCGCTGAGCAGCGCTTCACGAGCGCATCGGTCGCAGGGGCCATGCAGGGCCTGCTTAACTACCAAAACGACAGCGGCGAGGATGTCGGCGGCGTGTTCACGAATCCCGATGAGATCAGCCCGAGGGCCTCGGCGAATACGCAAACGGCTCCGGTTTCGTAGGCTAGAAAATGCGCTCGACGAGATACAGTTCCAACCTTGCCCATGCGGATGCCCGTACCGCCGCCAGCAGGCGTGCGGGCAGCTTCGCCGCCATGCTCGATTCGGAGTCGCGGTATGCCACGGCATCGGCAGGATCTTCTTCGCGCAAGAACCGCTCGCGCGCGACTCATCCGACCTCTCTCGTCTCGGCGCTCAGAAAACGACGCGCTCGCGTGCGGCATCTGCCGCCGCGGCGCCGCCTCCTACGGCGGCGCTTTGCAGGAGCGGTGCGATCCTCGATGGCGGGTGCACTCCGAAGCCGATGCGCCCGACACAGATATGGCAGAGGGATCGGGTTTCTCCCCCTCCGCTATGGCCCCGTCTTCCCGACCGCGGGGCCGCTCGTGTCGGGCGCAACGCCCTCGGCCCAGCTCGCGGCGTCCTCGGAGCTCGCGAAAAAGATAGCGACGGTCCCTGCCGCACCGTTTGCAGGCAGCGCTCAAAGGCACTCTCGCGAGCCAATGCGGTCGAGCTCGATATCCTCATGAAGCGCCGTCCCGGTTCCTTCAAGAAGGACCCGGCCGCCGTCAAAAAGCTCAAGGACTACCGCAAGCGCTCTCTGCGCAGGAAGCGCAAGGCGGCGCTCAGGCAGGCCTCACTTGGGAAAAAGGCGGGTCGCGCTGTCGGCGGCAGCATCTCCCGAAAAAATTTCAAGGGGCGCAAGGGAAGCAGAAGCTCCTCTCCATGAGGGCATGGAGGAACAGGGCAGCCCTGCTCACATCCCTGCTTTCGCTCGGCTGCCTCCTGTTCATGGGCGTGGTCCTAGCCTCGTCGCTCGGCATCGTGCTATTCGGCAACAGGCCGCCGGCGCTAGCAGTACGGCGAGCCTGGGCACCGACGAGCTCAAGATATATCTGTACCTCAAGGAGCACGGCTGCGACGACATCCATGCCGCGGCCATCATGGGCAACTATTGCATGAGTCCGCGGGCACCGCAGCAAGAAGATATACCCGATGGCGACCAGGCGAAGGGCGGTCGTGCTATTGGGAAGAGGGTATCAGTCCTTGCACCAATGACGAGATCATCGCGAGGGGTCCCGTCTACAACAAGGCGGTTGGCATCGGCCAATGGGACGGGGGGCGTCGCCTTCGCCTTGCCCAGTTCGCCAAGGAGACGGGAAGGAACTGGTACGAACTCGACGTTCAGCTCGAGTTCTGGTCGGACCACGATGAGTGGGGCTCGTTCACCAGCGCGAACGGCAAGTACACCTACCAGACATTCATGGAGACCGACGATCTCGAGTCGGCGACGATGCACTATGCGATGGGATGGGAGCGGTGCGCGATGGTGGGAGGCAAGCCGCACGGCTGGGACTCAAGGTACCCAAACGCGGAGTATTTCTACAACGCCATCACTTCGGGCTCCCTCGGCGGCTCCGGCCAGGAACTGTCGGGCGCCACGGGCACCAGCTGGCCGTCGTGAGCGCATGCAAATCGACACCCTCGCCAGGCAAGAACTGGTGCGCCGCCTGGGTGACTAATGTGTTCAAGGCCGCCGGCGTCGGCTACTACGGCGGCAACGCCTGCGACATGGTCAAGGCCTGGTGCCATAGCAACAACCCAGCAGACCTCAAGGTCGGCATGATTGTGGGCGACACGAGCCACCCCGGCACCGGAACGCCCGGCCTTCTCTATGCCATGTCGCATCTACGTCGGTGACGGCAAGGTCATGAGCAACGAGGGCGCATCACGACCAAAACGCTTGACGAATTCATAGCCTTCTACGGAAAGGGCTCCGGCGTCTACTGGGGCTGGATGGGCGGAGTGGAGCTCAAATAGCCCTAAGAGGAAAGGAATTTGTGCCATGTACGATAAGGGAAAGAAGCTCGACTCAAAGGGGATTATTCTCGCCTGCGTCGGCATCATCGCGGTCTGCATCGCAATCAATATCGCATTCGCGGTATTCCCGCCCATGGGAAGGTCGGATGGTACCTCGAGCGAGGAATCTTCAATTGGAACCGACGGCGCGTCCGAAGTTTCAGGTGACGAGTCAGATGATGGACCGGAAACCGACGGTGCGGATGGACAGGGCGAGACGGCCCATGTTGACCCCTCGATCGTGGCCGTGCCCGACAACCTGCCGGAGGAAGCGACCCAGGCGGGTTTCCAGGACGCTGTCGCCGCATACCTCACATCCCTGACCTCAGAATACGGCGTTCCCGAGAAGACGCTCATCGAGTCGAGCGACGTGAATGCGGGAATGGGCCCCGATGGCTCCGATATCCCTACTGGGTCATCCGTGCCTACTTCCCCAACGAGACGGAGATTCCCGTGACCGTCGATTTCACCAAGGGCGAGGCTTCAACGTCGGGACGTACTGATTTAGATGAAGAATGCGCCCGGACCCTACACAACAGAACCGTCCCTGCTGCTCTTTCGCCGGCGCCTGGCCGCCTCATGAGGGTGACAGGCATCGGCCAGGATGAGCTTGCGGCAACGATCGGCCAATCGCCGCGCTCGATCGCCCTTTGGTTGACGGGTGTCAGGCTGCCTTCGGCGGTCTCGCTCAAGGCCCTCTCGAGGACGTTCGGCGTGCCTGCAGACTGGCTGTTGGGCGCGGACGCGGTCGAGATAGCTCGGGGCTCACGAGGCTCGCGGAGATCGCCTCGGCGCCGAAGATCGCGGGCGCAGATAAGGCGTCGGACTAAAGGCTCGGGCGACCTTTCTGTCGTTGGGCGCGAGTTCAACGTAAATACCGATTGTGAATGGACAGATCATGGCAAGACTACCGTTACAGGGCTCAAAGATGAATAAGATTAAATTCGGTACGACCGTTGAGGTGGCCACGCCGGATAGAATCAAGGAGCTACGCAGCAAGAACCCCGAATCAATCCGAAGTACTGGTGAGGCGATTGATTATCTGAGTGTTTTGTTTACCGGTCTTACGCCTCGAGTTGCAGAGGCCATGGGTAAAGCCTGCCAAAAAGAGCTTCAGCTTACTGCGCAGGAAATGAGACACCTCTCATATGATGGGTCAGAGGAATTGTCCGTAGCGGAACTTGAGCGTGACTATAATCAGCTCCTGCGCCTTCACGAACACTTTTCCCTTTACTACATGGACGTGGCGGAGAACAAGCCTCGCGACATGCGGCGGATTGAGCTTGCCGACAATGATTTCGCTGTCGTCCCATCGTCCTGGATACTGATTTGCGACGGCGAAAGCTCAGAATCTTTCAGCCAGGTTTCAGTTGTCGAAATCTGCGGAGGCGCAATACAAGGTGCGCCTCACTTCGCCTTCCTCCATAACGGCGAGTATAACGAGGAGGATGTCCTCGACCTTGCGGTTCAGAAATGGCCTCCCCTATTTGACCTCGCCCATGACCCATGCGTTGGAAGGTGGAATAGCAAATCGGCTAAATCATGTGTCTATAACGGCGTACCTGTCATATGCTTCCACGAGCTTCAAGATGCGTCCTTCTATGAGGGCCGGGGACTAGATGCCCCTTGCGGAGCGGCGGTGCATCGTTGTCAGCAGTGATTGGGTATACCTCAGCAGCCTAATCATGATGAACACTTGTTCCCGCACCGGACGGCATGGGCGCACTCCCCCATCATCGATGGGAGTTGACTGAGACGGGGAGGAAATAATGCAGCAGAGGCTAATCGAAGCGCCTGTCGAGATACTCGCGGCTGTGATGGGTCATCCGCGAGGCTGGGACACGATTCTCGACTCCATGGCCGAGCATTCCGAATTGGGCCCGAGGAGTATCCTCGCCCTCGCGGCATTCAAGCTCGACCATCCCGAGGCCGATACCTCCGCTGTCCTCAGCAGGCAGCGCGCCGATAGGTTGGGCGGCAAGATCAAGGAGCATCCGGTAGGGTTCGAGATCCTCGTTCCCTTTGCAAAACGAGACGGTGAAGAGCTGACTCTCGATTGCGAGCTCGTGCCGGAGACCGTCTACCCCGCCTCAGCCTACACGGGCCTCACCTCGTGTCCCGGTGCCGCTCCAATCAGGGTGGTCGAGGGGGATACGGTCGCACTCGACGCGGTCACAAAGGCCGCCGAAGACATCGACCTTGAGGGCATGACGATGGCCTCTCATGTGACGCTTCGCCGCTACGGGATCGATGACGGCTTGGAGATTCGCGTGCCGATGGAGGACACCGAACTGCTCCTTGTCCGCATCGAGCGCGTCTGCGCCCAGGTGAGGGGCGCCACGACAGAATCGACCGCGCCCTCAGGCGGGCGGGGTTCGAACACAAGCCGAGAACGCGAGCATCGCAGAACAGCCCGGTCGAGCGCGGCCAATCGGCAACCATGACGACAAAGCGCCTGAAGAGTATGCTCGCATCCTTCGATGCCGGCGCGCGCGGAACTTCCAATAACGCCCGAAAGGGGGCGTAGTTCCATGGCCAGGAGAACGTCGAGGCGCTTTGTCGCGGTCGAGGGGCAAATCTCCCTCTTCGCGATGGACGACCCCTCAATTTACGAGGCGCCAGCCGAAAAACAAATAGATGACGTGGATGCACAGCAAAGGTTGGCACTTGACTTTGGCGCGCAACAGGAATCTTATGTAAGCCAAACGGGAGGCGACAAGGCGCCCGCAAGGATGATTCCGAGGAGGAAGCGCATGTCGGTGCTGAAGAACCCGTACAGGGGCGTGAGGGGACTCCGGTATTCCTTCATGGAGCAGAAAGCTCCGGAGGATCTGGCCAGGATGGACGCGGCCGGCGAGACGGAGGAGTATCTCAAGGCGGTGGAGCGCAACTATCTGACGAGGCTCGCGGAGCTGCAGGACAGCTGCATGGAGAGCTGCGGGCGACACCGGAGTTCGCGCAGATTACGATGGCCGAGTGCCGGTACGACGACTACATTCGCAGGGCCAACAGCGCCCGGAAGATGGCCGAGGAGATCGCCCTCAACGAGACGGTGCTCACGCTCTAGCCACCCGCCATAACACCGAATACCTGAACCCTGACGTCCAAGCCGGCCATTCGCCGCTGGAGCGTGCGAGGCTGAACGTCGCCGCGCTGCGCGCCCTCAAGGCGACCATGGATGAGGGGCGAGACGCCACCCCAGAGGAGGCGCGCGCCATCTCGGCCTACTCCGGTTGGGGCGCGCGGCGAACGCCTTTGCCGAAAACCCGACCGGCGGCTGGGCCGAGGTATCACGGGAGCTGAAAGAGCTGCTGAGCGAAGATGAGTTCGCCGAGCAGCGCGCGACGGTCCTCACCGCCTTCTATACCCCCCGTCCCGTCGTAGAGCTCATCTGGGAGACGCTGAGGGATGCCGGTATCTGCGATGGGGCAGAGCCGAGATTCTAGAGCCGGGCTGCGGAACGGGCAACTTCATGCGCTGCGTGCCCGAGGGCATGGACGTCCATGTGACCGGCGTGGAGATCGACCCCGTGAGCGCGGGACTTGCTCGTGTGCTTTGCCCGGACCATACGATTGTCGCCGCGGATATCGAAAAATGCGAGATCCACGATGGGTCATTTGACGCCGCCGTAGGCAACGTCCCCTACTCCGACGCTATTAAAATCGACGGAGTGCCGCTCCACGACTACATGATCAAGAGGGCCGTGGCCGCCGTGCGCTTCGGCGGTATCGTCGCCGTGCTGACGAGCCGCTACACAATGGATAAGGCACGCGAGGCCACGCGTGAGTACCTTGCGCGCGAGTGCGACCTTGTCGGCATGACACGACTCCCCAAGGAGACTTTCGAGAGTCAGGCGGGAACGAGCGCGCTGTGCGACCTCGTCATCCTGAGAAAACTCGAGAAGCCGCGTGAGGTTGAGCGCGAAAGTGCGCCGGCCTGGGTCCACACGGCGACCAACGCGGACGGCTTCCGCGTGAACGCACTGCTTGTCTCCAATCCGTCCATGGCCGTCGGCGAGCAGGGCTCGGAGATGACCGCGTACGGCCCCGGATATGCGCTGACCAGCGGTCTTGACGCCGAGGGTATCGCCGATGGTGCCAGGAAGGCTCTGACAGATCAGGCCATCGCTGCAATCTACCATACTTTCGAGGGGATGCCCGATAGGTCTGCCGTACCCGAGGTCGCGCCGGTTCCCGCCGACCCTGCGCTCTATGAGTTCACGCTGGGCGACGGCGGATCGATCTGGTACGGCACGGCGACACGGTCGAGCTTTCCGGCCCACAGGCCGGGGGCAGAGGATCGTGCACGCGCAATGCTCGAGATCAGGGACGCCGCACGAGCGCTAATCTCTCTCGAACGCGACCCTAAATCGACTGACGCCGCAATCGAATCTGGTATTAAGGCTCTCAACGACCGCTATGACCGCTTCGCTGAGCGATACGGTCGCCTGAATGATCAGAAGAACCGCAGGGTCCCTACCATGAAGGGCTATCACGACTGCTCGCTCGGCATCAATCTCTTCAGTCTCGAGGTGCTGGACACCAAGAAGAACTTCGTCCGCAAGGCCGATATCCTCTCGAAGCGCACTGTGCGCCCCCAGGCACCCCTCCCCGACCGTTCGGAGACCCCGGCTGATGCCCTGGCCGTCTCATATGACCGTACGGGCGGCGTCGATCTGGCACTCATCGGGCGACTACTCGGCTGCAGTGTCGCCGAGGCCGAGCAAAGGCTCGGCGACTCATCGTCCGCGATCCGATCGCGTCGATAATCGAGAGCGCCGAGGCATATCTTTCCGGCGATATCGGCGAGAAGCTCGATGCGATCCATTCAGTGCAAAAGAAGATAGAGAGCGATCGGGTCGACGCGGCGAAAGCTCCTGGCTCGAGTCGGTATCGATTCCTCCTGCCCGCACTCCCGAGACGAGTGCGGAGGTGGCGAGAGCCGTTACCGTTCTCACGAAAAGTGGCCTGTGGGATACCTGCGTCCATCCCTTGACGGCCGACCGTGCCGTTATCGCCTCGGCGCATGTCGGCAGCCTCCCCGACAGCTGGCGCGACAGGTCGTTCAGCACGTGGACCGGAGAGGCGTTAATTGCAGCCTTGGGAGAGCTCGATGAGGGGTTCGCATCTCCACCGAGCGCAGGAACGGCTACGCGGCCATATCGAACCCGCTCATCGCGGCGCTTGTCGAGAGATCGCTCGGATATCTGGCAAGTAAGCGGGATTTCGCGACCGATGGGATGAACACGGAGGAGGTTCTCTGGCGATTGTCCACCAATCCCCGCGTGGGGCTCGATGTCCTTGCCGTCGCGCTTGGACGTGCCGATGCTGACAACACATATCAGACTCCCGAACCAATCAAAAACCTGGCGCGCGCGTATGGGATCTCTGTTGCCCGGAAGTCGGAGCAGGAGCCCCTATCGAGTGTTTTGGCGGCTGCGATGAAGGCAGACCCCGTGCCGGCCGAATTCCTTATCTCGCTCGGCTATCGCCAGGCTGGTGAGGGGGCCGTGGTGAGGACTACCCATGTCGACTGGATGGGCGACGTCGATCAGCCCATTCCCCATGGGGAACTCGTCAACTCAGATGACCTTGCCGAGTACAGGGCTAGACGCGAGCGACATATGGCAGCCTTCGGCCTAACCGAGTCGGATGTCGAGAGGCTCGCCGCGCTGCGCACCTGCGAAGAGAAACTGAAAGCCGTGCTTCCACGTGAGCTGGGTCCCGGAGAGATCGCGGCGACCCTGGGTTCTCCCCTGGATTCCCCCCTCCTTCGTCATGAGCTTCATCGAGGAGGAGCTCGAGATAACTGATGGCGAGATGACTGCGGCAAAGCAGAGGAAATTCGAGGTTGCCCATGAGCCTCGTACCGGAAAATGGCGCCTGACGGGAAACGCGACCGAGCTTTCGCTCGAGGTGCTGGCCAGATACGGCATCAGCAGCTATTCGCCGCTCAAGGTCATCTCGGCCGTCCTCAACGGCAGCGAGACGAAGCTGAACAAGACAGACTTGTCCACGGGCAAGAAAGTTCCCGACCCCCAGGGGACCAAGGCCGCGTGGGACAGGAGGCGCTTGATTTCGTCAGCTTTCGAGAAATGGGTGTGGGCAGACCCGGATCGGGCAAATGTTCTGTGCAAATCTACAACGATAGGTACAACCGTCTTGCCCCAAGAACGTATGCGCTCATACCTCACATTCCCGCATGATCCACGTGGAGATGAGGCCACATCAGCGTGCCGCCGTCGCGCGGGCCGGGCAGGCAGATGAGGCACGCTTGTGGCCCATGTTGTCGCGCCGGGAAAACCTATACGGGTATCGCCATGTGCATGGAGCCAGGCGTCTCGGTCGGGCCAACAAACCGCTTGTCGTCGTGCCGAAGCACTTAACCGAACAGTGGGCATCGGATTTCGCCTACCTCTATCCCGGGGCGAAGGTTCTCTATATGGGAAAAACGGAGTCGGATTCAACGGACGCGGCGAGGGGGTTCTTCGGCGCGCGGCAAACGGGGACTGGGATGCCGTGATCGTATCGGGTTCGCGCTTCGATATGCTCGACTTTCGCAGGAGCGAAAGGAGGTCTATCTCAAACGCCGAAGGATGGAATTCCTGCGGGCCAAAGAAGATGCGCAAGAAAACGGTGGAACCTTTTCGGTTAAAAAGCTCGAGGAAGAAGTTAAGAATATCAATGAAAAGCTCTCGAAGCTCCATTCTTCACCGAAGACCGAAGGGCTTTCGTTCGAGGAGATCGGCTTCGACTATCTGTTTGTGGACGAGGCGCACAACTATAAGAATCTCCCTACGTATGGTCTCGCTATTGCGGGAATGACTTCCTCGAAGTCAAATCGCAGCGAGAGCCTGCTTGAAAAGTGCACCTACCTTCGTGAGATTGGCCATGGACGCAACATCGTGTTCGCCACGGGTACGCCTGTCACCAATACGATGGGCGAGCTGTACAACATGCAGCGCTATCTCGCGCCTAAGCTTCTCGAGAGGCAGGGCCTGTCATCGTTCCCGTCTTGGGCGTTCACGTTCGGCACGATAGAGGACTCGATGGAGATCAAGCCTGAGGGCAACGGCTTCCAGCTGAAACAGCGCTTCACGAAGTTCCATAACCTCCCCGAGCTCATGAGCGCCTACCGAACCTTTGCGGACATCGTCACGCAGGAGACCGTGAACCTCAAGGTCCCCGATTGCGAGGAGATCCATATCACCGTGCCCGCCACGCCTGAGCAACTCGAGGAGGTCAAAAAGCTCGGCATCCGCGGTGAACGCGTCCGTGCCGGAAATGCAGAGGGCAACGATAACCTGCTTGCGATCACGGGCGACGGCATGAAGGTCGCGCTCGACCCGAAACTGATGCACCCCGAGTTTGAACCGATGGAGGGCGGCAAATGTGAGGTATGCGCACGTGAGGTATTTAAAATCTGGGAGGAGACGGCCGACATGCGCGGCGCGCAGCTCGTCTTTTGCGACCGTTCGACCCCAGCCTCGGGAAAGTGGAATATCCAAGACGATATGAGGAGACGCCTCATCGAGGCGGGAATCCCCTCAGAGCAGGTTGCGTGCGTCAGCGATGCCGGCAACGATCCAGAGAAGAAGGAAACACTCTTCGAGAAGGTTCGTTCTGGTGAGGTACGTGTCCTCATGGGTTCGACTGAGAAGCTGGGCACGGGCACAAACGTCCAGACGAGACTCGCGGCCATCCATAACCTTGATTGCCCATGGAGGCCTTCCGATTTCGAGCAGCGCCTTGGTCGAATCAGGCGCCAGGGAAACCTTTTCGAGAGCGTGAAGGACTTCAAGTACGTCGCCCAGGGAACGTTCGACTCCTTCCTCTACTCCACCGTCGAGCACAAACAGCGCTTCATCGGTCAGGTCTTCTCGAATAAGCCGTCCGTGCGCAGCATGGATGACATCGATGAGACGAGAATCTCCTACTCCGACCTTGCCGCCGTGGCGTCCGGTAACCCTGATATCAAGAGGATCCAGGAGCTGAGAAGTGAGATTATGGCACAGTCCATGCTCAAGCAGTCTCATGACGAGATGGTGGCAAACATGCGCCACCAGATCGAATCTCGTTATGAGCTTTCGGCCGCTTGCAACCGCCGGCGATTCGAGTTGCTCGAACGTGACCACGATGTCCTCGAGCGCGCAAACAGGCAAAGGGAGCTCGACAAGGGCGCAGATATCGTAAGGGTTTCGGTCGGAGGCGTGCCGGCGCTAGATCGAGCTAGCGCGATCGGCATGATTCAAGCGGCTGCCGGAGATTGTCCTATCGGCCCCGTCAGGCAATCGGAGAGTTTCGCGGTCTTGAGATTGTCGTGAAGAAGGAGCAGACGCTGCTCGAGCGAGACGGCACCTTCCGTTACGACCCCTTCATCGGCCTGAGGGTCAAGGGCACAGCCGACGCGCACTGGTCGAATCATATGCTTCCGTCGGCCACTTCCGGTTCACACACCGTGCTGCATCAGATGGACGGCATTATCGAGAAGGAGGCGGGCGGTCTAGACCAGGCAAGGGCTAATGGGACGCTCCGACAAGCAGCTTGAGGATGCCAGGAGAATCGTTGTCGAGCTCTGGGACGGTGAGGAGAATCTCGAGAAGCTGCAGGCCGAGCTTACCGAGCTGGAGCAGAAGGAGCTGGAAAAAGGCCATGACGAGTCAGGCGTAGATGGTGACCAGGACGAGGACGGCCCTGCCATTGCGGAGCCTCCCGTCAGTGTTGGGGGACACGATGGGGGCGCACATCCCCACACGAGCGGTCATGGATTTTAAACGACAGGCACAATCGGCTTCCAGAGGCATTGGTCGTCTGGATGCTATTGGACCTATTGAGGTTGAATGAGATTGGAGACGGGATGGATGTAGGGAAAAGTCTCGCCGAATCGATTGAGGGGGCCACGACGGCCTACTATCGAGATGGCGGTGGCACCGAGACCGGGATTGCGGCTGACGAGAGGCTGGTCGAGGCGCTCAAACAGGCCTATATCGCCGCCTATGCCAGAAATGACGGCGGATCGCTGGATGCCGTGAAAAATGAGCTCGCGGAGTTCGGTGGAAGGGACCTACGACCAATGAGATCTGTGAGGCCGCCATCGCGCTTGCCGGCAAGCAAGCGAAGCAGGATGCCGGGGTCATCTCCCGTATGTTTAAGCTACAGGCCGCATCGCTAGCGGAAGAGTATGCGCCTGCGCTTGTCAGAGCCTTCGATGCGGAACGCGCTCAGAAGACCGCCCGCGGCATCGAGCTAGACGAAAATGCTGCGGTCAGGCGAATGAATATTAGGAGGAGCTGATATGTACCTTGTGGATGACAGCGGGAAACCTTACGTCGCCTTATTCAGCGTGCAGTACACGCCTAAGTACAGTGACTATCCTTGTCGGCCCTATGACGCCTGTTTCAAACTCAAGAGGGATCCGAAAGGCCGCGAGGGCGTTTTCATCCAGCCCTTCTCGCGTGACGGCATCTCTCCTGTGGCCCACGTCTCGCATGAGGTGGAGGCCGCCCTTGCACTCGGATGGCCGGAGCTTTCGCCCAACGGTTATGTAGTCGAATTTCCCGGCCATTATGATGACGCCAAGGAAATCGGGAGCTTCAGTGCCGGACATGAAAGCCTGATGGAACTCCCAATCCTCATGGGCATTCTTGAGCTCGAGGGGATGGTGGAGAACGCCGAGCGTGACTCGCTTTACGGCGCGCTTGTGGTCGACGAGGAGGCCGGGGAGATTAGGGTCGAGGTTCCTGAAGATATCGATATCGAGTTCAGATATTGGCTCAGGAATAACGGATCGCACCCTGTCTCATCCGAGGAAATGCCGACGATTCCCGTTGCCCGCGACCCGAACCGGATTTCCAACGAGGCCGCTGCAATTCTTTCGGAGAAGACGCCAGAGCGCTTCATGAGGTCGCTACTCGACTCGAAGATCTTGCGTGACGGGGCCTCGCCGTCAGATATCACGGCGCTGAGGTCGGGCCTCGATGGCCTTTTGAGTCATGGCGTCGCCGGTACGAAAAGCCTTACAAAATCGCTCGAGATGAGAGAGCGTTCAACACACCATTAAACGTTTCGCCAGATGGAAAGCCCCTGTCCTGAGCAGGGGCTTTTCGCTATTCATGAGCTTGGTAAAACATGTAATCGACAATTACGTTGTCACGTTATTACGCAGTTACTTTATGTCGCAGTTACGTTATCGGGTAGTTCCGTTTTCGTGCAGTCGAGTAGTTACGCTATTCGAAAGTTCCCTTATCAGGCGGTTCGGCTGTTGCTATGGACTGGCATGTCACCAGCCGGCACCAAACGGTCTCGTGCGAGAGTTTCGGCAGTGGGATTCTTATCTCATGCCAGCCCCTGGAAGAAAAGGTCAAATCGATTGGCTCTGCTAGGCCAGGATTGGCATATTGGTGTAAGTGGATGTTGGAATACCAGATTGAACGGAGCGAACTCGAACGATTCATGTAAGGGGATTTCGAGTTTTGTCCGCAAGTTCATTGTGAGCGCCTGCCTTATTGGCTTCGAAAAAGGCAGCCAGTCCAAGGCGGGTGCCGCTGCGGTGGATGTCCCCACGGTCAGCTAAGATTTTCTTGGCGATCTGCTTGTCCAGTTTCTTCATCGAACGATGGCCGACCTTGTCGACCTCAATTCGCCAGGCCAAGGCTTTCCTCCAGCTCGTCGAGCGTCACTGTCTCAAGCCTACCGATTGGGAGGTGCGTCATGGCAACTGCTACCGCGACATTGAGCCTGCCCGAGGACTTAGCAATCAGGTACGACCGTTTGGCGAAATCAACGGGACGCGAGAAGACTTTCTACATGACAGAAGCACTCGCTGCCGAGATTGACAGGCTTGAGTACGAGTACGGACTATTGAAGAAGGTCGAGGATTACCGGGCTGGTAGGCTTGAGACAGTGACGCTCGACGAGCTGGAGGAAAGCCTTGACCTGGCGAATTGAGGTCGACAAGTTCGTCCAGCGTTCGATGAAGAAACTGGACAAGCAGATCGCCAAGAAAATCTTAGCTGACCGTGGGCACATCCACCGCAGCGGCACCCACCTTGGACTGGCTGCCTTTTTCGAAG
>ENA-OQAN01000424-OQAN01000424.1-human-gut-metagenome-genome-assembly--contig:-NODE-424-length-23089-cov-4.160308_pt1 | contig 23089 bp, 33 predicted proteins | sample MGYA00242735_ERZ504527 | MGnify/ENA primary metagenome ERZ504527 (study PRJEB26092, sample SAMD00036230) | human gut metagenome | host: Homo sapiens | study: EMG produced TPA metagenomics assembly of... | reverse complement strand
GTGCTGTTGTTGAAATGAACACACTGCTTGCGGAATACACCGTAAATTATAAAAAAACACATTCCCAAGACTCTGCTTCCGATGCTGGATGAAATCTCGAACATGACAGAGCTGGATCTTTCGACGATCGATGCGATTGCAGTTGCCGGAGGTCCGGCTCGTTTACCGGTCTTCGCATCGGTTCTGCAACAGCCAAGGGACTTGGTCTGGCACTTGAAAAACCACTGATTTCCATTCCAACGACGGCGGCAATCGCGTACAATATCTGGGATACTGACAAATTTGTCTGCCCGATCATGGATGCGAGAAGAAACCAGGTCTATACCGGAGTTTACTGCTACACGGATCATCGTCTCGATACGGTCTGGGAACAGGATACGATGAGCATTGAGGCACTGGCGGAGGGCCTGAACTGCCTCGACCACGAAGTGATTTTCCTCGGGGACGGCGTTGCGGTTTACCGGGAAAAATTAGAGGCACTGCTGACGATTCCGTTTTCCTTTGCACCGGCACACGTCAACCGCCAGAGAGCGGCAGCCGTCGGAGCACTGGCTGAGGTTTATTACAAAGAAGGTAAGATTCAGACGGCAGAAGAGCACGAGCCGGAATACCTGAGAAAATCGCAGGCGGAGCGTGAAAGAGCGGAGCGGGAATCTGTGAAGCATGCCGATGTGGTGAAAAAACAGGAGAACGGAGAAAAAAGCGAATGATCACAATCCGTGAAATGCAGATCGATGATCTGGAGCAGGTGATGCCGATTGAGGAGGCCAACTTTTCGATTCCGTGGACAGAAACCGGATTTTTTACATTTCTGATCCGTGACGACGCACTGTTTCTTGTAGCAGAGGAGGACGGTGAAATTTTAGGATATCTCGGAATCCTGATTTCCTTTGATGAAAGTGAGATCACAAATGTCTGCGTGGCAGAAAAAGCGAGAAGACGCGGCATCGGCCGTGCACTGATGGAAGAGCTGTTCCGTCGGATGCAGGAGAGAAAGGTGCGCGTCATTCATCTGGATGTGCGCATCGGCAATACGCCGGCACGGAATCTGTACGAGAGCCTCGGCTTTGTACAGGACGGCATGCGGAAGGGGTACTACGATCTCCCGAAGGAGGACGCAGTGCTGATGAGCCGGACGGATGAATCGGTTCCGAAGAGGTAGAGAGAAATCGTTATTGTATACGCATTTAACGCACAGGACTTTCCTTTCATTCCCAGTAGGAATGGCGGGAAAGATGTGTTACAATCGACAGGACACAGGAGAATCTGATTTCTGTTTTGTGTCAGGAACGAAGAAAGAAACGTTTTTTGATACACGGGAGGAAGAAAAATGCGGAAATACAACAAAAACACAAATGAGCTGGAAGCGGCGGTGTGTAACTGCTGCGGAAAAAGCATGAAAATACAGAATGGAATGCTGCTGGAGGGGATCTGCTCGGTCGACACGACGTGGGGGTACTTTTTCCGGGAAGGACCTGGAAAAGCATGAGTTTGATCTGTGCGAGGAGTGCTACGATCGGATTACATTGTCGTTTGCGGTTCCACCGGAAATTTCGGAGGACACGGAGGTTTAGAATTTCGGGCAGTTCGGCATCGTTCTGGAAGAAAGGGGAAGGTGCAATGCAAAGAGGTTTTACGATTCAGTCGAAGGTGGATGGACTGATGCTTGACGGGCTTGTGGTGGAGCCGGAGGAGGGCGTACAGCGGACGGCGCTTCTGCAGCTCAGCCATGGAATGAGCGAATACAAGGAGCGGTATCTGCCGTTTATGGAGTTTATGGCGGAACACGGTGTAGTGTGTGTGATTCATGATCACCGCGGGCACGGAAAGAGTGTGAAGTCGGAGCAGGATCTCGGATTTATGTACGGCGCAGGCGGCGCAGGGCTTGTGGAGGATCTGTTTCAGGTTACGGTATGGGCAAAAAAAGAGTACCCGGATCTGCCGTTTATTCTGATGGGACACAGTATGGATCCCTGGTTGTGCGCACGTATGCGAAGGAGCATGATAGGGAGCTGGATGCGTTGATTGTGTGTGGTTCACCGAGCAAGAATTATCTGCGGCCGCTGGGTGCGGCTGTAGGACACGCAGAAGCGGCGGTGCTCGGGGATGAGCATCGGAGCAATCTTCTGGAGGCGATGTCGTTTGGATCGTTTGCGGCGCGGTTTGCGGATGAGAAGAGCCGGTTCGCCTGGTGCTGTTCGGACCCGGAGGTGGTGCGGGAGTATGAAGAAAACCCACTCTGTGGCTTTACGTTTTCGGATGATGCTTTTTTTGCGCTGAATGACCTGCTGAAGGAGACGTATGGATTCCATGGATGGCATTGCACAAACCGGAAGCTGCCGGTGCTGTTTTTGTCCGGCGGGGATGATCCGTGTTATGTGAATGTGCGGCGCTTTAAAAAATCCATTGACCATATGCGGCTGATCGGGTACCGCAATGTCAGAGGAAAGCTGTATCCGGGAATGCGGCATGAAATACTGAATGAGAAAGAGAAGTACCGCGTGTATGGCGATGTCTGGAAGTGGTTGAAGAAAGAAAAAGTGGTGGGGAATGTGGAGGGGGGAAGCACACCCCCGCAGACCCCGGACGGCGCTCTGGCAGGGAGCGGCGGTGTTTGATCATTTTTTGAAAAAACGCTCATCAGCAAAAAACTGATGAGCGTTTTTTTCAATGTAAGTAAATTTTTGACGATCACATGATCCATCCAAATACGGTGGAAAGGACGATCATAATCATAGAAAAGACAAACGAGTTCACCGACATCAGCGTCGCCCGCTGCCTGGACGGGATCATGTCATTGAGCAGAATATCGGTCCGGACTTCAAGAAAATCATCGGAAAAGGATCCGATAAATCCGCCGAAGACCATAAGGGCCGGCAGTCCGGTAAAGCTCATAAGAAAGGCGAAAAGTACACCGATCGTGCCAAACAGCAGAATCGCGCGGTAGCGGTATTTGTGAAAGTATGCCGTCATCCGCGATCCCAGTGCCGCGCCGAGTCCCATCACGAAGAGGGCAGGTCCAAGCAGCGCGCTGTTCATGCCGGTGAGTGGCAGCTTCGCCTGTAAAAAGAAGAGAACCAGCGTAGAAACGGCACCGATGAGTGCGTTCACCAGCATAATATTTCTTGCTTTTTTCTCACGGACAAGAAACTGCCAGCTTTCCTGCACAACCGAAACGATTTCCTGTCCAACAGGATAATGAACTGGTGTTGCGTCCGTTTTTACTTCCGCAAGGCGGAATGAAATGCCAAGCGCAATCAGCCCGAAGAAGAGATCAATCGCATACGCGCGCCGGTATCCCAGCCACAGGGCAAGGCCTGCGCAGAGCGTTGCGGTGGAATTGGTGATACGGTACAGCATCATTTCAGTAGAAGAAAAACGGGCATAAAATCCTTCGTCCCCGTTCTGCTTCAGACTGTCATACGCAAGTGCCTCCCGTGTGCCGGATGCAAGGTTATAGCTGAGCGCACTGCATCCAAGCGCAAGCGCCGTTGTGGCAAAGCCGGTGGAAAAAATCATCAGCGTACCGGAAATCAGGGCGGCCACCTGACTTGCAATCAGCGTTTTCCGTCGCCCGAAAACATCGGCGACAACGCCGGAGGGGAGTTCAAAGCAGAGGCTCACGATATGGAAAATACTTTCGAGCATCCCGATCTGCAGCAGCGAAAATCCACGGAGTGCGAGCAGTGCAACCCACGAAGCCGCCGCAATCTGAAAATAGCCGACCGTGGTCATAAGATATAAAGTTCGTATTTGTTTTCTGGTATTTTTCTCAGACATAAAAAAATCTCCTTGTCAAAATATAGTAAAATTCTGATGGGGAGATACGTGCATTTTCTGTGTGATTTTAAGAATACAAGATGTGAAGTTTACTTAAAAAAGAGCGCACTATCCCCATAAACAGCTGAAACATCGCCATTTGTGAGGTGAAGAAACTGGTTTTTCCAGATCATAGTGCTACTCCTTTTGTAATCATAATTTTTTACCAGAATACCACCGGAAACGGAAAAAGTCAAAGAAAAATTTTGACAAAAATAAAAAAAACTATTGACTTTCAAGTATACTTTAATGCTACAATTTTTTCAACAATACTGAGGAAACGAAGGTTTTCTGCGGAAAAGAAAGGGGATATTTTAACATGAGTGTAGATGTAACAAAAATGCCGAAATTAGGATTTGGCATGATGCGCCTTCCGGAGAAGGACGGAGAACTGGATTTGGAGCAGATCTGTAAAATGGTCGATGCGTACCTTGCCTCCGGAATGAACTATTTTGACACCGCCTATATGTACTGCGGCGGAAAATCGGAGAGCATCGTGAAAAAAGCGCTGGTAGAGCGTCATCCGAGAGAAAGCTTTACTCTGACAACCAAACTTCCGCAGTGGATGATGGACGAGGGCATCGAAGGCCGTGACCGCATTTTCAACGATCAGCTCGCGCGCACCGGAGCAGGCTACTTTGATTATTACCTGCTGCACAGTGTCGAGGACGGCGCAAACTATGACGGCTATGTGAAATACGACTGTTTTAACTGGGCCAAGAAGAAAAAAGAAGAGGGACTGATCAAACACTTTGGTTTCTCCTTCCACGGAACGCCGGAGCTGCTTGACAAGATTCTCTCCGAGCATCCGGAGGTTGAAATTGTCCAGATCCAGATGAACTATGCTGACTGGGACAATCCGCTGATCCAGTCCGGACGTCTGTATGAGGTGCTTCGGAAATACGATATGCCGTTCCTTGTTATGGAGCCGGTAAAGGGCGGTTCCCTTGCATCAGCAGGCAAAGAGATTGAAGCAGAGATGAAACGTGTTCATCCGGATGCATCGATTGCGTCCTGGGCACTCCGCTTTGCGGCTTCCCTCCCGGGTGTTGCAACCGTGCTCTCCGGTATGTCAAACGAGGAACAGATGGAGGATAATATCAAAACCTTCCGAAATTTTGTACCGTTAAACGAGGAAGAAAAAGCAGTGATCGCCAAAGCACAGGAAGCGCTGAAAAAGAGTCCGGCGGTTCCATGTACCGCCTGTCGTTACTGCTGCGACGGATGTCCGATGGGAATCGCGATTCCGGATGTGTTCAAGGCATTGAATACCATCCGCCTGTATGGAGAAGAAGACCGCGCGAAAAATTATTATAAAAAGCTGCTGGAAACATCGGGAAAAGCAGAAGACTGCGTGCAGTGCGGTCAGTGTGAGAGTGTATGCCCGCAGCATCTGCCGATCATTGACCTGTTAAAAGAAGCGTCCGAAAAGCTTGACGTGCCGGTGACGGAATAAGAGGATTGCGAATATCCGCTTTTGCATATGCTTTAGAAAAAAGGCTCCCCGGAATACTCTGAAAAAAGAGTATCGGGGAGCCTTTTTTCTATGGGAAATCTTGTTGGAATTTCCTGCGGAGAAAAAGATCCTTTGGGCAGGATTGCACTGCGCGGAAAAAATGTGCCACTTGCGAGAGATGTGACGGAGCGGTTTACGACCGGAAAAATGGAATGTAAAAAAGAAAAAACTCATGTTTTACATAAACTTAACATCTCTGAGATTTTGCATTTTACACGCCGTTGTTATGATGAAACCTGTAAAAACGAAATGTAAAAAACGTCGGGATTGCGATTTTACAAAATAGAAATCACAAAAATCCCGTGTGAAAAGAGGAGAAAAGAATATTATGAAGAGAAAAGTAATTGCAATCACCTTAACCGCAATGATGGCTGCAGGAATGCTTGCAGGATGTGGAAGCAGCGATAGCAGCAGTTCTTCCACAGCAGACACTACAAAAGAGGCTTCTGCAACAGAGGCAGATGGCAGCACAGACGGTGACAGCACCGCAGCAGGCGGAGATTTTTCCGGACAGATCAGCGTGATCTCCCGTGAGGATGGTTCCGGTACCAGAGGTGCATTCATCGAGCTGTTCGGTGTAGAAGAGAAAAACGATGCAGGTGAGAAAGTGGATAATACCACCGTTGATGCACAGATCACCAACAATACTTCCGTTATGATGAGCACAGTGCAGGTAACCAGCACGCAATCGGTTATATCTCCCTTGGATCCTTAAATGATGAAGTCAAAGCACTGAAAATCGACGGAGCAGAGGCAAGCGCAGAGAACGTAGAAAACGGTTCCTATAAAGTAAGCCGTCCGTTCAACATTGTAACAAAAGACGGTCTTTCCGCAGATGCGCAGGATTTCATGGACTACATCTTAAGCACCGACGGACAGCAGGTTGTTTCAGATGACGGATATATTGCAATCAAAGATACCAAAGCCTACGAAGGAAACTGCAGCGGTGAAAAGGTTGTGGTAGCAGGATCTTCCTCTGTAACACCACTGATGGAAAAATTAAAAGAGGCTTATACAAAAGTAAATTCAAACGCTAACATCGAAGTACAGCAGAGCGATTCCACAACAGGTATCACTTCCGCAAGCGATGGCCTCTGTGACATTGGTATGGCATCCCGTGACTTAAAGGATGAGGAGAAATCCTCAGGGCTTACCGCAACCGTAATCGCAACCGACGGTATTGCTGTCATCGTAAACAAAGAGAACCCGACCGATGGGCTGACCAGTGATCAGGTAAAGAGCATCTATGTTGGCGACACAACCGACTGGCAGATGTAAAATAAAGAATGTATAAAGCAATGGAAAAAGAAGTAAGGGCGAACAATGGAAAATCGCTCTTACTTCCGTATCCGAAAATGTTCAGAAAAAGAAGCTGTCTTTCGGAACGTGCTTGAAAAAGCAGTTCGTAAGGAAAAAAACGAAAGTCTTTTTCAAACAGCTCCGCGAAACAATGAAATGAAAGGATTTATCTTATGAAACTAAGAGAAACGATCATGAAACTTGTATTCCTGATTGCGGCGTGCTGCTCCGTACTGGCTGTTGCACTGATCTGCATTTTCCTGTTCATGAATGGCGTTCCTGCTATTTTTAAAATCGGACCGCTGAAATTTTTGACCGGTACCGTGTGGAAACCGGGAAACAACATTTTCGGTATCCTGCCGATGATTGTCGGCAGTATCTGCGTGACCGGCCTTGCAATCCTGATGGGTGTGCCGGTTGCCATTCTTACTTCGGTGTTTCTTTCCCGTTACTGTCCGAAAAAGTTTTACGGCATCTGCAAATCAGGTATTAACCTGATGGCCGGTATTCCGTCTATCGTATATGGATTTTTCGGACTGGTCGTGATCGTCCCATTGATGGCACAGCTGACCGGCAAAAACGGAAACACAATGCTGACGGCATCTATTCTTCTGGCCGTTATGATTCTTCCGACCGTGGTCGGTGTAACAGAATCCGCCATTACAAGCGTTCCAGAATCCTACTATGAAGCAAGCCTTGGCCTTGGTGCAACGCATTCCCAGAGCGTTTTCTTTGCAGTTGTCCCGGCGGCAAAATCCGGAATCCTGGCCGGCATCGTTCTTGGCATCGGACGTGCATCGGAGAGACAATGGCAGTGATTATGATTGCCGGAAACCAGCCTCGTATGCCAAAAGGAATCACAGAAGGCCTTCGTACCATGACAGCCAATATTGTACTGGAGATGGGATATGCATCCGGACTTCACCGGGAAGCGCTGATTGCAACGGGTGTTGTGCTGTTTGTCTTTATCCTGCTGATCAATTTATCGGTGTCTATGCTGAACCGGAGGGTACATTATGGTGATTAAAGGAAATGGAGCTGTAAATACAATGGAAGCTGTAAAAATAAATACAAAAGAAAAAGAAAGAACAAAGGTTACGTATCACAAAAGTGTTTTTTCTTCGGTACTGACCGGAATTACCTGTGGAGCGGCCATTCTTGCACTTGCTATTCTGGTTTTTCTGGTTGGATTTATTCTGATCCACGGTGTGAAAAACCTGACACTGGAGCAGTTTGCATGGACCTATAATACAGAGAATGTTACGATGCTTCCGGCGATCATCAACACTGTTACGATGACAGTACTTTCCCTGCTGCTTGCTGCGCCCCTCGGCATTTTCTCGGCGATTTATCTGGTTGAATATGCCAATAAACGCGGAAAACTGGTTGCCTGATCCGGATTACGGCAGAGACCCTTTCCGGTATTCCGTCGATCGTTTACGGTTTGTTCGGTATGCTGTTTTTTACGAAAACCCTGAAAATGGGATACTCGATGATGTCCGGTGCCTGTACACTTGCCATCATGATTCTTCCGCTGATTATGCGAACAGCAGAAGAAGCCTTAAAATCAGTTCCGGATTCCTATCGGGAAGCAAGCTTTGGACTGGGAGCCGGAAAGCTTCGTACGATTTTTAAAATTGTTCTTCCATCTGCCGTACCCGGCATTCTTTCCGGTGTCATTCTTGCGACAGGCCGTGTCGTAGGAGAGACGGCAGCACTTCTTTTCACAGCAGGAACGATTGCAAAGGTGGCAGGCCTTATGGATTCCGGCCGTACCCTTGCCGTTCATATGTATGCACTTTCCAGTGAAGGCCTTTATATGAATCAGATGTATGCAACCGGCGTCATCCTGATGCTGATTGTCCTTCTGATCAACGGCTGTTCCGGAATGATTGCGAAGAAAATTGCAAAGAAATAAAAGAGAGACGAGGAAAAAACATGAGCAAAATAGATGTATCCAATATGGATCTTTATTACGGAGACTTTCATGCATTAAAAAATATCAACTTGAGCATTGATGCCAATGAAGTGACGGCTTTTATCGGACCTTCCGGCTGTGGTAAATCGACCCTGTTAAAATCCATCAACAGAATGAACGATCTCGTTCCGGGCTGCCGGATCACCGGTGAAATGTTGCTGGACGGAGAAAACATCTACAGCGGAAAAATGGATGTCAACGGACTCCGCAAACGGGTCGGCATGGTATTTCAGAAACCAAATCCGTTCCCGATGAGCATTTACGACAACATTGCCTATGGACCGAGAACCCATGGTGTCCGTTCCAAAGCAAAGCTGGATGATATTGTGGAGCAGTCTCTTCGACAGGCGGCAATCTGGATGAGGTGAAGGACCGTTTGAAGAAAAGCGCACTTGGCATGTCCGGCGGACAGCAGCAGCGTCTTTGCATTGCGCGTGCCCTTGCCGTACAGCCGGAGGTTCTTCTGATGGATGAACCAACCTCGGCACTGGATCCGATTTCTACGTCCAAAATCGAAGATCTTGCGGTAGAACTGAAAAAAGATTATACTATTATCATGGTAACCCACAATATGCAGCAGGCAGCCAGAATTTCCGACAAAACCGCATTTTTCCTGTTAGGAGAGGTAGTAGAATACGGAGAGACCGAACAGATCTTCTCCATGCCGAAGGATAAACGGACAGAGGATTACATTACAGGGAGGTTTGGCTGATATGAGGGAAAGATTTGAGCAGCAGATGGAAATTCTGCACACGGAGCTGATTGAGCTTGGCGCACTCTGCGAGCAGGCAATCGGACGGACATATGAGGTTCTGCTGGAGGGAAACCAGAGAGCGGCAGAAGAGATTATCAAAAAAGACCAGGTTGTCGATGCGAAAGAACGGGAGATCGAGGATCTCTGCTTCCGCATCATTTTACAGCAGCAGCCGGTAGCACGTGATCTGCGCCAGGTATCTGCGGCATTAAAAATGATTACCGATATGGAGCGGATCGGAGACCAGGCAGCGGATATTGCGGATATCGTAAAAGTAACGAGTCTTGGTGTGCCGGATGCAAGCATCCGTCTGAAGGATATGGCGAAAGTAACAGCTTCTATGGTAACAAAATGCATCGATGCATACGTTAAGCAGGATCTGAAGCTTGCACGGGAGGTTATCGATTTCGATGATATCGTGGATGATCTTTTTGATGAGGTCAAGGATGAAATTCTGCAGGGTATGCGAAAGGGAATTACCACAGATGTCCAGTCTCTGGACTATCTGATGATTGCAAAATATTATGAAAGAATCGGTGACCATGCAACAAACATTGCGGAATGGGTTGTGTACTCCATTAACGGTCACCATAAAGGGGAATAACAGATGATCTACTGCGTGGAAGATGAAAGAAATATACGGGAACTGATCGTATACACACTGGAATCGAGCGGTTTTACCGCAAGAGGCCTGGAAAGCGGAAAAGAGCTGAATGCAGCTATTGCAGAACAGCTTCCGGATCTGATTCTCCTGGATATCATGCTTCCGGGAGAGGATGGTCTTGAAATTCTTTCACGCCTCAAGGCATCGGAAGTAACAAAGGAAATTCCGGTCATTATGGTAACGGCAAAGGGCGCTGAGTATGATAAGGTCATGGGCCTTGACTGCGGAGCCGATGACTATATTACCAAGCCGTTCGGCATGATGGAATTTATCGCAAGGGTACGTGCCGTGCTGCGCCGTGCCGGAAAAGAAGAGAAGGAAAACGATGTGCTGGAGACCGGGGATCTGCAGATCCAGGTGAAACAGCATCAGGTTCTGGCCAAAGGGGAGAAGGTTACCCTGACCTTAAAAGAGTTTGAACTGCTGAAATTTTTAATGGAAAATAAAGGAATTGTCCTTACGAGAGACCGTCTGCTCGGCCATGTCTGGGGCTATGATTTTGACGGAGAAACCCGTACGGTAGACGTTCATGTGCGTACACTCCGCCAGAAGCTGGGCGAATGCGGCGAGCTGATCGAGACGGTCCGCGGCGTGGGATACCGGATAGGAGGCTGAGAAAGTAAGATGCGTAAAAAAGTCTTTCAACATGCGGGAGCGTTGATTATCGCTGCGATTATCCTGACTTTTTTTCACCATGAGCTGGGCAATGTACAACAATACGGCGGAGCAGCTTCGTGTTTCGGTGAGAAATGAATGTGAGTATTACAGGTATTTTCTGGACAAGATGGGTGATGACAGTCTGGATAAACCGGCCGGCAAGATTACGGCAAGCCGGGTTACCCTGATTGACACGGACGGAACCGTTCTGTTTGATTCGGTCGAGGATGAGAACATGATGGGAAACCATTCCGGGCGGCCGGAGGTGATTGAGGCGGAAAAGACCGGGGAAAGCAATATTTCCCGTTATTCCGAGACCCTGCGGAGCAAAACATATTATACGGCATTGCGCCTGGACAATGGAAAAATCATCCGTGTTTCCCTGACAACAGACAGTGTGTTCGGTGTGATGCTGCGGAATATATGGCTGGTGGTTGTACTGATTGCTGCAGTCCTTGTCGTGGAGCTGCTGATGGTCAGCCATATGACAAAGGCGCTTGTAAAGCCGATCAATGAGATTGATCTGAATCATCCGCTGGACAACAAAGCGTATGAGGAATTGAGTCCGCTGCTTGGAAGAATTCATCAGCAGCAGAAGCAGATTCAGCAGCAGATGGAGGAGCTCCGCCATAATCAGGAGGAGTATCTTGCCATCACGGAATATATGAAGGATGGTCTGATCGTGACAAACCAGTCGGTCGTACTTTCCATCAACCGTTCGGCACAGAATCTGTTTGATGTGACAGCGGAGGAGTGCATTAACCACAATATCGTGACAGTCAGCCGCAACGAGCAGCTGAAGGAGGCACTGGATCATGCGCTGGAGGGCAGTTCCGAGGAACGGATGCTGGAGATAAATGGAAGAGTCTATCAGCTTCTTGCAAATCCGGTGCGTGTGGACCGTGTTGTATCCGGTGCGGTCATCCTGGTGCTGGATGTGACGGAAAAACAGAAAGCCGAGGTGATGCGCCGTGAGTTTTCAGCCAATGTGTCACATGAGCTGAAAACACCGCTGATGTCGATTTCCGGATATGCGGAGATCATCGAAAATAACATGGTAAAACCGGAGGATATTCCCAAATTTGCGGGCAGAATCCACAGTGAGGCGAGCAGGTTAAGCTCTCTTGTCGAGGATATTATCAAGCTGTCCAGACTGGACGAAAACGACCAGTCAATCCCGATGGAGGAAGTGGATCTGATGCAGATCTGCCGTGATGTCGAGGGACATCTTTCCATACGGGCAAAGGAGCAGCAGGTGAAGATGACACTGAGAGGAGAGAGATGCCGGATCAAAGGTGCACGACAGGTTCTCTATGAGATGATCTACAATCTCTGCGACAATGCGATCAAGTACAACCGCAGGGACGGTGAAGTTGAAGTGACGGTTTCACGCGGAAGAAACGGACGGGCAGTGGTATCTGTGGCAGATACCGGAATCGGAATTGCAAAGGAAGATCAGGAGCGGATCTTTGAACGGTTCTATCGTGTGGATAAGAGTCATTCCCGCGAAACGGGAGGTACGGGACTTGGACTTTCCATTGTGAAGCATGGAGCGATTCTTCATGATGCGAAGATTAAAATTGAGAGTACACTTGGAACTGGAACAAAGATTATTCTGGAGTTTTAAGTGAAAAACAGATACCGCAAAAGACAGCATGCGGGGACAGAACCTATATGGGAGGCTTGAAAAATTCATGATTTTTAAGTGACCAAAGCGGTTCCGTCCCCGCATGCTGTCTTTTTATGTATGGCTTTGCATCGTTACAAAAATGCAAATTCGTTGTTTTGAATAAACAGAGTATTCAATATTTGGTAAATATGATAAGGGGGTTGGGGGTTGTTTTTTGATGCAGAGTATGGTATTGTAAATATAACGAGTTCCGGAAACGTTACCGACACCGTTTCCGGAAATGCAGACGAGATACCGACAGCCCTGTTTTTACGAAACAAAATGAGCTGGTTAGAAGGGCTGTATAAGTTACAATTTGCTGCGTATCCGTGAACAGGAATTATGTATTTGTGGGGTCGGATGGATAGAAAAAACGACAAGGAGAAAGGGTTTAAAAATGAGAGCAAGTGGTATTTTACTTCCGGTAGCTTCGCTGCCGTCCCGATATGGTATCGGATGTTTTTCGAAAGAAGCGTATGAATTTGTGGATCGCCTGGAGGAGCCGGCCAGAGCTACTGGCAGATTCTTCACTTGGACCGACGGGATATGGAGATTCGCCGTACCAGTCGTTCTCTACTTTTGCAGGAAATCCATATTTTATTGATCTGGAGACCCTGGTAAAAGAGGGACTTCTGACAGAAGAAGAGTGTGATGCGTGCGATTTCGGCGACAATGCAGAGTATATTGATTACGAAAAGATTTATCTGTCCCGTTTCAAAGTACTCAGAAAAGCATTTGAAAGATTTGCGGCAGATGACGTATATGATGCATTTGTATCGGAAAATGGTTACTGGCTGGAAGATTATGCGCTGTATATGGCGATTAAGGATGCACTCGGCGGAATCAGCTGGAGTGAGTGGCCGGCAGAATTAAAGGACAGAGAAGAAGCAGCACTGAATCAGAAACGGGAAGAACTTGCCGAGGAGATTGCATTTTACAAATTCCAGCAGTTTATGTTCCTGAAACAGTGGAAAGCACTGAAGCTTACGCAAATGAAAAGGGTATCCGTATTATCGGTGATATTCCGATTTATGTTGCATTTGACAGCGCCGACACCTGGGCAAATCCGGTTCTGTTCCAGTTTGATGAGGACAACCAGCCAAAAGCAGTTGCCGGATGCCCGCCGGATGCGTTCTCCGCAACCGGACAGCTCTGGGGCAACCCGTTATACAGATGGGATTACCATAAGAGCACAGGTTATGCATGGTGGCTGTTACGTCTGGCTCACGTGTTTAAACTGTACGATACTGTCCGCATCGACCATTTCCGCGGATTTGATGAATATTATTCCATCCCATTCGGTGATCAGACGGCAGAGCGCGGCCACTGGGAAAAAGGACCGGGCATGGACCTGTTCAATACCGTCAAAGAAAAGCTCGGCGATGTGGACGTTATCGCAGAAGACCTGGGATACCTTACCGAGAGCGTGATCGAAATGGTAAAAGAGTCCGGCTATCCTGGTATGAAGGTGCTGCAGTTTGCTTTTGACTCCCGTGAGGAGAGCGATTATCTGCCGCACAATTACGAGAGAAACTGTGTTGTTTACACCGGAACACACGACAACGATACGATTCTTGGCTGGTATTATGTGATGAGCGAGGAAGACCGCGAATTCTCCAAAGAGTATATGGGAAATGCAAAGAGTACCGATGAGGAGCTGCCGTGGGATTTTATCCGCATGTCAATGGAGAGTGTGGCAAATCTGGCTGTCACTCCGATGCAGGAGTTTTTAGGCCTTGGCACGGAGGCAAGAATCAACTATCCGTCCACACTTGGAAATAACTGGAAATGGCGCCTGCTTCCGGGACAGTTTACACCGGAGCTGGCCAAGAGAATTCATCGGCTGACACAGATTACAGCACGTATTACAAAATAAAAACACGCGCTGGAAAGAAAGCAAAACAGGCCGGGGAAACAAGCCGGAAGAGATTCCGGCAGAACAGGTACAGAGTTTAAAGGAGAGGCCTGCAGAATATGGAACAGGTAACAATCAGGGACATTGCCCGCAAATGTAAGGTAGGCGTGAGTACCGTATCGAGAGCGATGAACAATCATCGGACATCAATCCGGAAACAAAAGAGATGATCTTAAAGGTGATTGCTGAATCGAATTACGTACCGAACAACAGTGCCAGAAACCTGAAGCGGTCGAATGCCAAAGCGATTGCCATTCTGGTAAAAGGCATGGACAACATGTTCTTCAACAACATGATCAGTGTGATTGAAGAGGTTGTGCGAAAAAAGAAATACGCCTGCATTATTGAGCGAGTAGAGGAAAAGGCAAATGAGGTAGACTCCGCGATCGAGATCGTCAAAGAAAAACGGCTGCGCGGCATCATTTTCCTCGGCGGAAACTTTACGCATCCGCATGAGAAAATGGCGCAGATCCCGGTTCCGTACGTGATCAGTACAATCGGGGCGGTTTCAGACGGAGGAAAACCGTGCGCGAGCGTATCGGTCGATGACTACAGGGAAAGCTATAAGATGGTAGATTATCTCTGTGGTCTCGGGCACCGGCGCATTGCATCATTACCGCCTGCGAGGACGACATCAGTATCGGACGCCTCCGTCTGAATGCGTACCGCCAGGCTTTACTGGATCATGGGATACCTTATGACCCTGATCTGGTATTTCATATGACGAAGGACGACACGTATTCTTTCGCCACAGGGTACAAGATAACAAAAGAAATTCTGGAAAAAAAGACGGAGTTTTCCGCGCTGTATGCCACCGCGGATACGCTGGCAATCGGTGCGTGCCGTGCCTTAAAAGAGGCCGGGCTTACCGTGCCGGATGATATTTCCGTTGCCGGATTTGACGGAATTGATGCGGGAGAGTATTATATACCCAGTATCACAACGATCCGCCAGCCGGTGGAGCAGCTTGCCGCAGAGACGGCGAAAATGCTGTTTTCCTTAATTTCAGGAAAAGAAGAACCCTGCAGCAAAGTATACGATGGGGAACTCGTCGTAAGGGAATCTACGAAGTCGCGGATCGCGCAGCAGTAAAATATTTGCTGTTTCGCTGCCCCCAAAAGTGATTCAGAAGTGAACCGTCCCATTCAGGGAAAAGCTTTGAATGGAACTGCGAAAGCTGCCAATTGCAGGAAATCTGGAATGGCAGCGCAACTAAATGACACTGTGGGAATTTATCCACAGCAATACGAGGAGAAAAAAATGGAAGAAAGAATTCAGGCAATCTTAAAAGAGCGTTTTGGAAGAGATCTGGACAACTGCACAAAGAGCGAAATCTTTGAAGCCCTGATGGTTATCACCAAACAGGAGATGGCAGGTCGCAAAAGAAACACCGGAAGTAAGAAGCTGTATTATATTTCAGCAGAGTTTCTGATCGGAAAACTGCTGTCCAATAACCTGATTAACCTTGGCATGTACGAGGAAGTTGAAAAAGCACTTGCAGCTCACGGAAGAGAGCTGACCGAGATCGAGGAGATGGAAATGGAGCCGTCCCTTGGAAACGGAGGTCTCGGCCGTCTGGCAGCATGCTTCCTTGATTCTATCGCAACGCTTGGCCTGCCGGGAGACGGTATCGGCCTTAATTATCACTTCGGTCTGTTCCGCCAGCTTCTGGTCGACCACAAACAGAAAGAAGTGAAAAATCCATGGATCACAAATGAGAGCTGGCTCGTCAGACAGCCGGTATCCTTTGCAGTTCCGTATAAAAACTTCACGATGCATTCTACCTGTATGATATCGACGTACCGGGTTACAACAATGGCTGTAACCGTCTGCATCTGTTCGATGTAGATACGGTAGACGAGAGTATCGTTCCATCAGACAGCATCAACTTTGACAAGCATCAGATCCAGAAAAACCTGACACTGTTCCTCTACCCGGATGACAGCGACCGTGCCGGACAGCTGCTTCGTATCTACCAGCAGTATTTCATGGTCAGCAACGGCGCACAGTTCATCCTGATGGAGTGCGAGCAGAAGGGCTACGATCTGCATAAGCTGTATGATCACGTTGTGATCCAGATCAACGATACCCATCCGTCCATGGTCATTCCGGAGCTGATCCGTCTGCTGCAGGAGAGAGGCTTTACCATGCAGGAAGCCATCGATGTTGTAAGCAAGACCTGTGCTTACACCAACCACACCATCCTGGCAGAGGCACTGGAAAAATGGCCGATCGATTACCTCGAGGAGGTTGTTCCGCACCTGATGCCGATTATCCACGAGCTGGACGCACAGGCAAAGAAGAAATACAAAGATGAGAAAGTAGCGATCATCGACAAGGATCAGCGCGTCCACATGGCACACATGGATATCCACTACGGATTTTCTGTTAACGGCGTTGCAGCACTGCACACCGAGATCCTGAAAAACTCCGAGCTGAAACCGTTCTATGATATTTATCCGGAGAAATTCAACAACAAGACAAACGGAATCACTTTCCGCCGCTGGCTGCTGCACTGCAACCGTGAACTGGCACAGTATATTGAGAGCCTGATCGGACCGGGATTCAAAAAAGATGCCGACGAGCTGGAAAAACTGCTTAAATACAAAGACAACAAGAAGGTTCTTGCAAAACTTGAGGAGATCAAACACAACCGCAAACTGGATCTCAAACAGTTCCTGTATGAGACACAGAATATCGCGCTGGATGAAAATTCCATCATCGACGTACAGGTAAAACGTCTTCATGAGTACAAACGCCAGCAGATGAACGCCCTGTACGCTATTTACAAATACATGGATATCAAGAGCGGCAACAAGCCGAAAACCCCGATCACCATGGTATTCGGTGCAAAGGCTGCACCGGCTTATATCATCGCAAAAGATATCATCCATCTGATCCTGTGCCTGCAGGAGCTGATTGATAACGATCCTGAGGTAAGCCCGTACTTCAAAGTGATTATGCTTGAGAACTACAACGTATCGAAAGCTGCAAAGGTGATCCCGGCAGCAGATATCTCCGAGCAGATCTCCTTGGCTTCCAAAGAGGCTTCCGGAACCGGAAACATGAAATTCATGCTGAACGGTGCCCTGACGCTTGGAACAGAAGACGGTGCAAACGTTGAGATTGGCGATCTTGTCGGAAAAGAGAACATCTACATCTTCGGAAAGAAACCGCAGGATGTCATCGACCTGTACGCAGATGCTGCTTACTGCTCAAAAGACATCTATGACGAAGATCCGGAGATTGCAAAGCTGGTTGATTTCATCGTCAGCGATGAGCTTCTTGCTATCGGCGACAAGGTTTGCCTGGAGAGACTCTACAAAGAGATCTTGAACAAAGACTGGTTCATGACGCTGCTCGACCTGAAAGAGTACATCAAGACAAAAGAAAGAGTATACAAAGACTACGAGAACAAAGATGCATGGAACAAGAAGTGCCTGATCAACATCGCAAAAGCAGGCTTCTTCTCCTCCGACCGTACCATTGCACAGTACAACGAGGATATCTGGCATCTGGCATAAGTGCAGAACATGCATACAAAACGCCGCCGCAGACGATTCGGTTCGTCCGCGGCGGCGCTTTTTAATGCAATTTTTATGAAAGATTCAGCCGTCTGCTTAAGATATAGCGGCAGATCAGGAACAGAACAACGCAGAGCACCACGGTGATGATAAGTGTGGAAACCGAGGATGTGGTAACCACAGCAGTCGGTGTGGAGTCCTGGAAAACACGGACGATGCTGATTCCGCCGAAGATCTGGATCACGGTAGTCATGCCGATGTAAGAGAGGACAGCCGTCAGAATTTTGTGGCTGTATACCAGGCTTCCGATGCTGATGGCGGCATAGAACAGAAGAATGCCAAAGAACAGCGAAGCGAAGAAGCCAACGATGGAAAACAGTGCCATACCGATGTGGTTCGTGATGCCGATCAGGGAAAAAGCAGCATCGGCAACACCGGTAATCTGTGCCCAGAGATAGGACAGAAAATCGGAAAAGGTCATGGTCTTGCTGTAAAAAAGCAGGGTGTTTGCGGTAAAATACCGGATTGCGGACGGCAGAAGCAAAAAAGCGAAGGAAGCGAGAACGGAAAGTGCGTTTAAGATGCTCCATGCGCCGAAAACCAGCATTTTGGAGAGAATATGATCCGTTGCCGATACCGGAAGGACGTTGGTCAGATACCCTTCGTCGGTAAAAAGATTTTTATAGTAGCGCTGGATCATCAGCACCTGTGTCATGACGGATGCGGCGATCACAATCAAAACGTACGCAAACAGATAGAGGACGATCAGCAGATCCGGCAGCTCAGAAATCTGGGAAAAGAGGAATCCGAAGCCTCCGAGAGCGCCCATGAAAATGGCAGCACCGTTCAGCAGCGTCAGATTTTTCCAGCATGCTTTCCATTCGTGTTTCAGACATTTTTTTAACATTTGAATACCTCCCTGAAATAAGAATCAATCGATTCACCCTCCTGCATCCGGATATCCTCAACCGAGGCGTGCAGCTTTAACTGACCCTCCTGGATAAAGATGACCTCATCGAGAATATTTTCGACATCGGAAATCAGATGTGTTGAGATGAGGATGGATGCGTCTGGTTCGTAGTTGTTTAAAATCGTAGATAAAATGTAATCGCGTGCTGCCGGATCGACGCCTGCAATCGGCTCGTCGAGGCAGTAGAGCTTTGCGCGGCGGCTCATCGTGAGGATGAGCTGGACTTTCTCTTTCGTTCCCTTTCGACATCGTTTTCAAACGGTCCTTCGCTGATTTTTAAGGATTCCAGCATGGCATTGGCGCGGGACATGTCAAAGTCCTCAAAGAAATCGCTGTAATACGTTAAAAGATCCGAGACGCGCATCCAGCTGCCGAGATACATTTTATCCGGCAGATAGGAGACGATCCGTTTTGTCTCAATACCGGGATGATTTCCGGCGATGAGGACTTCACCCTCACTCGGGGTCAGCAGTCCGTTCAGCAGCTTTAAGAGCGTCGTCTTTCCGCTTCCGTTGGGCCCCAGCAGTCCGATAATTTTCCCGGAATCCAGGGAAAGGTTGAGATGATCGAGCGCGGTGTGGTTTCCGAAGCGCTTCGTCAGGTCTTTACACGTTACAAGTTCACTCATGATTTTCTTCCTCCTCAATCGTTTCGGCAAGTAGCTGCCGGATTTCCTCCGGGGTTATGCCGAGCTGTTTCATGTGGGCAACAAAAGCAGATACTTCTGCGGCGGCAAGTTCTTTTTTTCATCTGATGAATCAACTCCTTATCTTCGGTAATAAAGCGTCCGCTGGTCCGCTGGGAATAGATCAGTCCGCTGCGTTCCAGTTCGGAAAGCGCTTTCTGCATTGTGTTCGGGTTGACGGCGGCCTCCTGCGCGAGATCGCGGACGGACGGAAGCTTATCGCCCGGCTGATAGCGCCCGGTGATGATGTCCATCTGTACCCGCTCGATGATCTGCAGATAGATCGGCCGCGAGGAATCAAGATTCCATGGCATATGGCATTCACTCCTTTTGTACTACTGTATTAATTTGATAGTACAATCATACAATCGGTTTATGGATTTGTCAAGAAAATTAAGAAAAAATTTTAGATTTAGAGGTTAAATTGTGGTAAACTAAGCGTAAGTGCGGCACATTAGTATTAGAAGAAAAACCGCAGAAATAGTTCCGTCTAAAAAGATGGATGAAGGGAGAAATATGGCAGAAATTAAACTGAAAAAAAGAGAAGAGATGGATCCGGCGTACTGCTGGGATCTTTCGAGTTTGTTTGGTAGTGATGAAGAATTTGAGAAAACAGAGCAGGAGCTTGCGAAGAAAATAGAAGCGTTCCGCGCAAAACAGGGAATAATGAAAGAGAGTGCAGAAGCGCTGTATGACGTTCTTTCCGGTCTGGATGACATCAGCCGCGTCTTTTCCAGCCTGTATGTCTATGCAAGCCAGAAATATCACCAGGATATGGGAAATCAGAAGTATCAGGGCTATGCCGGAAAGATGGACAGCATGATGGCTGTTCTTGCGGATGCCTCTTCTTTCGTAGAGCCGGAGATCCTGGAGCTTGACGAGGAGACGGTTACAGAATTTGAAAAAGCATATGAGCCGCTCCGTCTGTACGATCGCATATTAAAAGAAAACTTCCGCAAGAAAGAGCACATTCTCTCGCCGGAGATGGAGGCGGTTCTTGCAAAAGCCGGAGAGATGGCATCCAGCCCGGATCAGATTTTCTCGGCATTTTCGAACGCAGACCTCAGATTCCAGCCGGTCACGGATGAAGAGGAAAATCAGGTTCCACTGAGCACGGCACCTTCGTCGGATTTTTACAGTCGAAGGACCGCCGGGTCAGAAAAGAAGCGTTTGAGAAGTATTATGCGGAGTATGAAAAACACAAAAACATGCTCGCCGCAACGTTCGGTGCCAATCTGAAACAGGCCGCATTCTTTGCAGATGTAAGAAAATATCCATCTGCACTGGCTGCATCGCTGGATGGCGGAAATATCCCGGTTTCGGTTTACGACAAGCTGCTCGAGGCGATTCATGCAAAAATGCCGGCGATGTACCGCTACGTGGCACTGCGTAAAAAGCTGCTCGGTGTGGATGAACTTCATATGTATGATGTTTACGTTTCTCTGACGAAAGAGTACGAGCAGAAATATACGTATGAGCAGGCGATCGAGATCGTGAAGAAAGCGCTTGCCGTGCTCGGGGATGATTATGTGGCACTGCTGGACAAGGGCTTTTCGGAGCGCTGGTGGATGTTTATGAGAACGAAGGAAAAAAGAGCGGTGCTTACTCCTGGGGTTCTTACGATTCCCATCCGTATGTGCTGATGAGCTTTAACGGAAATATCGATTCGGTCTTCACACTGGCGCATGAGATGGGCCATTCGCTGCATTCCTGGTATTCGAACCATACACAGCCGTTTACGTATGCGGAGTACCGCCTCTTTGTCGCTGAGGTGGCATCAACCTGCAACGAGGCACTGCTGATCCGCTATCTGCTGAAGCATGCGAAAGAAAAAGAGGAGAAGATTTTCCTGCTGAATTATTTCCTGGATCAGTTTAAGGGAACGGTGTTCCGCCAGACGATGTTTGCGGAGTTTGAGAAGCGGATTCATGAGAAGATGGCAGAGGAAGGCACGCTGACGGCGGACGGTATTTCGGAGCTGTATCTGTCGATCAACAAGGAGTATTTCGGACCGGATATGATTTCGGATCCGCAGATCGCGCTGGAATGGGCGAGAATTCCGCATTTTTATACACCGTTCTATGTATATCAGTATGCAACGGGATTTTCGGCGGCGATTGCGATCAGCAGCAAGATCCTGGCAGGGGAGCCGGGTATCGTGGAGAAGTACAAACAATTCTTAAGCGGCGGCTGCTCGATGGATCCGATCGACCTTTTGAAGATCTGCGGCGTCGATATGACGAAGCCGGAGCCGGTGGAAGAGGCGCTGGATGTGTTTGCTTCTTATGTGGAGGAGCTGGAGAAGCTGACCGCGGAAGCGTAAGCACAGGTTTTAAAGTTGCATAAATTTGATGGGAAATATGTGTGAAAAATATACAAAATTTGGCGCGTTTTTCCTTGAAAAAGTTTTTGGATATGTTACAATATTATTACAGAGTAAAAATGGATGAGCTGGAAATTGAAAAATATTTGCGATTAAGAGGGAGAATTTCCGTATTTCTGTCGAATGCGGAAGATTGAACGTAAATTTTTCGGAATGCGGCTTTGCTCCTGTAAAAATGGGGAGCGGGCCGCGGCCGGCTATGAAAGAAATATTACTGTTCATTCAGCAGTGAACTGTAACAAAACAGACGGATAGCAGATGAAGTAAGGGTGAGAGTATGAATTTATATGAGGCTATTTTTGTTAGAAAATCAGTAAGGAATTATTGTTTTGATACGCTTCCGCCGCAGACTTTGGATAAGATTTGGGAGCATTATAAGGAGATGCCGGCACTGTTTTCGGGCATCGGTGTGGATATGGCGATTCTGGACAACAGAAAAGGCAGGAGAGAATGCTCAGTATGTTCAGTGTGAAGGCGCCGTATTATATGGCTTTTTATTCGGAGGAGTCAGAACGATATCTGATGAACGTGGGTTATATTATGGAACAGATGGTGCTGTATCTGTGCAGTATCGGACTGGGAACCTGCTTTATCGGAAGTAATCGTGTGAAAAAGGCGGAGCTTGAGAAGAACGGAAAGCGGCTGGTGGGGATCGTCGCTTTTGGTAAGAGTCATGGTTCGCATACGAGACGGCAAAGTGAAGCAAAGAGACTGCCGCTGGAGGATCTTTGTGTGTTCAAAGAGGTGCCGCGACAGTGGATGACGCAGATGCTGGAAGCGGCGAGACTGTCGCCATCCAGTATGAACAGCCAGCCGTGGAGATTTGTGGTGTATGATAACAGGATTCATATTTTCTCGAAGAAGCACAGTGTGGAGAAGCTTCGGAAGTGGGATGAGGTGAATTTCGGGATTATGTTTGCAAATATGATGGTGGCAGCAGAGGAGCTGTGGCTGGATGTTGACCTGATCAGACTCGGGGATATTTCGCAGAAAAACTTCTCAAATAATCAGTATGTGCTGAGCGCGATTCTGAAGGCGTAGAGGTGAATACGGACGACCTCGGACAACCTCGGACGACCTCGCGTGGCTTCGTACCTGCGGTGCAGCGGGCATAGAAAAAGAGGGCAAGAACTGTGAGCGCAGAAGGGGCCCGGAAAAATGAGAATCAACGCAATTCGTCAGGAAACCTGATGGTTTCCCGACTCAGTGCGTTTTGACCTCTGGTATTGTGCACCAGAGGTCATCCCATTTTTCCG
>ENA-OQAN01000423-OQAN01000423.1-human-gut-metagenome-genome-assembly--contig:-NODE-423-length-23109-cov-1.781351_pt1 | contig 23109 bp, 32 predicted proteins | sample MGYA00242735_ERZ504527 | MGnify/ENA primary metagenome ERZ504527 (study PRJEB26092, sample SAMD00036230) | human gut metagenome | host: Homo sapiens | study: EMG produced TPA metagenomics assembly of... | reverse complement strand
CCTCTTTTTTAAACTTTCTTTGACTGTTACTTTTCTTATTATGTCTTGTAAGATTTTACTGTGTATGTCTTTGCACCTTTGAAGTTTTTCTTAGTTGCGATCTTGATCTGGTATCCAGATACGTTTTTGTCTTTCTTCCATGTAACTGTTAATTTTTTCTTTCCTGCTTTTTACTTTTGCTGTCTGTTTTCTTAACTGTTACTTTTTTGACTGGTTTTACAGCTGGCTTTGTTGCTGTTGTTGTAGCTGCAGGCTTTGTTGCTGTTGTAGCATCTGATGACTTTGTTGCTGTTGTATCTGACTTGTTTGTATATGTAAATTCTAATGTCTTATTATATCCAGTCGCTGTTACAACAATGTTATATGTACCTTCTGCTTTTAATGCATCTGCTGTTGTCACCAATGTTCCATCTTCATTGATCAATTTTACAGATCCTTTTCCTGATGCTGCATACTCTTTTCCGTTCACAGATACTTTCTGAATATTTTTTACAAAGTTTGCAAAATCATCTGCCTGTACATCTTTTGCTGCTACTAATGCAGGTGCTTTAACATTATTGTTATATACTGCCACAACATTATCTGTAGTTAAGGTAAAACTTGTGCTAAATGGTACATATTTTGAGCTTTTATCTGTTACATTTAATGTATACTGTCCTGGTTTCACACCTGTTGCATTATATTTTAATGTTCCATTTTCAACACTGACGTTTGTTAACCCTTCTACTGCATATTCTGCATCATACGCTTTTGGTAATGTTGGCACAGTTACTTTTGCACTTCCTGAAGTTACATCTGCATTTTCAACTTTAAATGCACTTGTATCAAACTTATATGGTACATATGTATCATCAATATCATATTTCACTACACCATTTTCTGTATAATATGTTACTGCATCAATTGTTTTTCCCATCATAGATACATAATGTTCTCCAGAAATTGGGCAACCATGAGACTGTGTTGTAAATCCTGTTCCCCATGCAAATTCTGTCCCTTTCCAGATATTTTCTACATGTCTTAATCCATATTGTGTTCCATCAGTTGTTGTGATCACTGCTGCAAGAACTTTCGTATTCCCACTGATCTGATCACTATCCGCAACCTTATCAAAGTTTAAATTTAATTGATAATCTCCATACTTAGATGATGTCTTAAACTTCTCAATTGCTGCACCTTTTACTGTTTTTTCAGTTGCTGTAGTCTTGCCAAAAGAATAAGATCCATTTTCATTTACAGTTAATTCTTTATAGTACGCTGGTGCTGTTGTACCTAATTCATAATATGAATAATCTGCACTTTCAAATAAAGCATCTTTGCCTTTATATTCTGTTGTTGTTTCTTTTCCTTTCATATTTACTGTAATTGAAACTTTAGAAGCGTCTGTAATTTTTGTTAATTTAGATAGATCTGTTCCTGCTTTGATCTTTACAGGATAAGTGATTCCTGAAATATGCTCTCCAGTATTGTCTGCATGATAAGATCCATTGGCTAATGTACTTCTTGTTTTTGTCTTTGTTGCTGAAGTTGTCGCATCTACTTTTACAGTATTATTTAATTCTGCCTTATAAAAATCAGCATATGGGATATTCATCAACACATAGACATCTTGTCCCTTATTTGTTTCATCTGCTTTAACAACCGCCACGCCATTGTTAAATACTGCTGGCACACTTACAGGTCCTGCCAACATTGCAGCAGCCATAGCTACTGTTAAACCTTTTTTCCACATTCCTTTTCTCATGTGAACCTCCTTCAAGTTATAAAAATTAATAGCTTCATACAAAGGTATAAGTACTGAAATATCTTCATATATTTATCTCGATTTTTGCATGTTCCGATCATAATTGAGAATTTTTCACATTAAGTTAGTTTTTGCTAACTATTGTTTTTTAAGAAAGGTGCCTTTATAAGGCATTGGGCACCTTCTTATTTCGTCAATTGTCTTACAAACTTTGTGCAAAAATACAGACCCCAATAAACAATACAAGTTTCAGGAGAATAATAAAGATTTCATTACCTTTTAACTTCTTACCTGAACCCAGATGAATGTTTTGCTTCGGACACACATCTACACATTGCATACAGTGGATACATTCCCCGCCATTCTTCTGGTCCCTTTTGATCTGATAATCTACAGGGCACTTGATCTCACATGCACGGCACTTTGGAATGCAGTTGCTTCGGTCTCTGTCGAGTACGGAAAACGGCAATGTCGGTAACCATGCAAAGATTGCTCCCATTGGACATAGATATTGACAGAAAAATCTTTCTTTAAAGCACATACCTACCAGTATCAGTACAAAAATGATCCAACCTGCCAAATATGCAGCATCTGGAATCTTGCCTGTATACAACATAGAAAATACTTCCCACGGACTAGTTCCATGAAACTTTTTCGTAAATCCTAATACATAAATCAGCATTAAGACTAATAACACTATATATTTCATTTTTTGAAGTTTCCGTCCTGTTTCTTCTGATACCCACGGAAGCTTCTTTTTTACTTTTTTCTGAATCCATTGGGATAGGGCATACATTCCATCCCCCAAGGTTCCAAATGCACAGGCATATCCGCAGAAGAATCTGCCAAACAAAATGGTAAATCCACATAATGCGATCAGCATTACAAGAAATGCATTCTGCTCGATCGGCTTGCCTGCCCTGATCTGTTCGATCACATACCTTACACCAGAAAATGCTGATGTGTATAATGCCGGCATCCATAGGAAAAAGATGATCTGAATGATCTGCCGAGTGAGGCGTCTTAAGTCTCTCTTTTGTCTAAGATTCATTATGACGCCTCCTTCAAAGCATTCTGTACAGCAGCAATGATACCTTTTGAGCTGTATGTTGCTCCGCTGGCTACATCAACATCGGCTGTCTGCTTTTGTTTCATTGTATCTATGATTTTTTTTGCATTATCAAAATATGCACTATCTTCATTTTTCGCTTCTTTGATCTGAATGTCATCGATGGAACCATTTTTTATGGTCACACTCACAACGATCTGACCTCCAAATCCCTGACCGCTGCTTCATAAGTTCCGTCCTTCCATGAACCCGAACCACTGTTCTCAGCTGCGATCTTCGCTTCTTTTTCTGCTCGGATCGTTGCAATATTATGATATGCAAAACATACTCCAACGATCAGCACAAGGTTTAGAAGTCTCATTAAGAAATGCTTGTATTTTTTTAATTGTTTCATATCTCTTTTTTGTTCCTCTACCTATTGGTTTATCTTTGAAATTGCGTTCTTGTATGCATTGATCAAGGCATTGCTTGAACATGTTGCTCCTGTTACCACGTCATAATTTTTTGAAGTATCCAAACCATTTGCGATCAATTGAGGAACTATCTTTTTTTTCCGCATCCTTATACCATGATTGCATGCTTTTATCTGACCATTTTATATTTTGGATTCCTTTTACTTTTCCATCAGATGAAACTACAACTTCTAAAGTAAGATCATATGCGTCAAAATCTCCATCTTCATCTGGCTCACATACTGCACTTCCTGTATACGTTTGATCTGTCGGTGTTGTTGGTACAGTTGTTGTATTATCCTCAGATGAATTATCAGTATTCGTATTATTATCATTTGTACTATTGTTCGTATTATTTGTTTCTACTGTAGTTTCCGTATCTTTTTTCGCCAATGCTTTCTTTAACGCATCTCTGACTGCTGCCATGATACCTTTTGAACTATATGTAGCACCACTAACTGCATCAACTTTATCTGTATCTGCACTCTGCATTGCAATAATACTAAATGGAACTTCGGACCATGCACGTTCAAAATATGCCGCATCATCTTTTTCATTTTTAACAAGTTTAATCTCTACGATCTTGCTCTTCTTAATGCGGACACTGACAGTGATCTTTCCTCTGAATCCTGTTCCAGTTCCTTCGTAAACACCATCTTTGTATGTACCTGATACTTTCTCTGTTGTATCTTTCTTCGTTGTATCCTTTGTCGTAGATGTAGAACTGCTGTCACTAGACGATTTATTAACCGCTGCTTTGCTTAATGCATTTCGTACCGCTTTGATAATTCATTGGAACTAAATGTAGCCCCGCTGACTGCATCTACATTTGTACTCTGTTTCTTAACCATTAATGGAAGTAAAATACCTTTTGCACGGTTAAAATACGCTGCATCATCATGATTTTTCCAAAATTTTAATTGATTTGATCTTATTCTTTTTGATCGTCACAGAAACTTTTACAGTGCCATGATATCCAGATGCTGTTCCAATAAATGTACCATCTTTGTATGTTCCTGATTCATCCGCTGTACCAACACTTCCTGCAGATTTCGCAGAAGATCCGCCTGCTTTTGCGGATGATTTATCTTCTTCCCCTGTTAACGCATTTTTTACTGCCTTAATGATTCCATTTGAACTGTAAGTTGCTCCACTGACAACATCAACTTTTAATGACTGCTTTGCCAGAATATTTTTGATCACACCTGCTGATGCACGATTGAAAAATGCGGCATCATCGGAATTACTTAATACTTTGATCGCTGTGATCTTATGATCTTTTACAGTAACTGAAACCTTTACCAAACCACGATATCCGTTTGCCTGTCCTTCATAAGTTCCATCCTTGATCTTGCTTAGATCAATATCCCCAGCATTTGCTTTCTTTGTTTTCTTTTTCGCTTGTGTCGTTGCAGCTTTCTACCTGATTTTCAGAATTATTTTTTGATTTTTCTGACTTTGGTGCCGTATATCCAAAAACACTGTTTCCAACCAGACTGATCACAAAAATCGCAGGCACAAACTGAATCAGATTGACTTTCTTTAACTGATCAATGATCTTCATTTTTGTTTTTCCTTCTCTCTTTCTATCTGTTAACGTTTTATTTTTTTATTACTGTAAAATCACTATCTGAACTAAAATGATCTTTGATTCCCTGTGAAATATATACCTTATTATTTTCATCAACAAGGATCATATTGAATTCTTTGCTGTGTTCCTTCCAGTAAGAAATAGCTTTATCCTTCCCCATAACAAACAATGTTGTTGACAATGTATCAGATAATGTACCATTTTTACTGATGATCGTTACTGATTTCAGATCTTTTTCGGATGGTTTTCCAGTTGCTGGATCAATGATATGATGATATGTTTTCCCATCTTTCTCAAAGTATCTTTCATATGCTCCAGATGTAATGACTGCTTCATCAGCAGCTTCATATGCACCGATCATACTTTCTGTATCATCTGGTGACTGCACTCCGACTTTCCATCGGCTTCCATCTGTTTTTGTTCCGATTGCCTGTACGTTACCACCAAGACTGATCACACCGCTTTTCACACCATCCTTTTTATAGATTTTTGCAATTCTTTGTGATGTGTATCCTTTAGCAATTCCTCCAAGATCAATCTTCATATTCTTCTCTAATGTCACAACATTTGTTTTCTTATTAATTTTGATTTTCTGACTATTTACGTTTTTTCAGAAGTTTCTGAATTTCACTGTCCGATGGCACACGATATTTCTGTGTCGGAAATCCCCATAATTCCACGATCGGATAGATAGAAATATCAAAAGCATCGTTTGATTCTTTTGATTTTTTCTTTGCAAATTCGATCAATTCTAATGTCTCATCAGATACTTTCATTTTTTTTCTTCTGATTCAGCTGATAGATCTCACTGTTTTTATCTACCGCTGACCATAGCTGATCTAATCGCTCAATCTCACTCTTAGCATCATCCACTGCTTTTTGTGCATTCTTTCCATATGCTTTCAGATTCATATAGGTGTCCATGGCAAAAATTTGCGCACTTGCTTCCTGTGTACTTGCTTCACTGCTTGTCTCTGTCTTCTTTGCGTCCTGTTTCTTGGCACATCCAGCAAACGATAATACCCCTAAAACACTGATCGTCGCTATACATATTAACTTTTTTAGTTTCATTTATTTCATCCTTCTAGGTTAGTACTTGCTAACCTATAGTTTATAATTTTTCTGCTTTTGTTTCAAGGATAGTAATTGAGGTTTTTTTTCATTAATAAAATACTTTGCCATTCTATAGTAATTTTATATAAAAAAGGTTCAAAAAGGAACTGTCTTTTCTGACAATTCCTTTTTTGACGTTCTATTCTAACCGTTATTTCTTAATCTCATAGTATCCATTTGTCTTCTTAGTACGCTTGCTTACTTTGACATAATACATTCCTTTTTTCTTTGGAAGCTTTACTGTCTTTTCTAAGTGTTTTGCAGATGTTTTTACTGTCTTAACTGGTTTTTTCTTACCTCTCTCATAGATCGTAAACTTAAATCCACCTTGATCTGCAACTGTTAAAATCTTCAATTTGCTTTGCTTTTTGCTAGATTTTACAGATACTTTATACCAACGGGCTGCTTTTTCATTCATTGTATACATCTCTGTTGCATTTAGATTCTTTGCTTTGGATTTCTTATAGGCAACTTTCTTTTTGGCATAATTTTTTGTCGTATACAACATTGTATTGAGCTGCTCTTTTGGAGCCTTCAATACTAGACGGTAGTTTCCTTTACTAAGTCCATAACCTACTGCAATCTGTGTTTCGTCTTCGTTTGTTGGTTTAAATGACTTTGTTCTTCCGATTGTGATCCATTTTCCTTTTTCATTTTTCTGAACTTTATAGCTTGTATTTCCACCATCTTCTACCATGGATGCAACAACAAAACCTGCAAATCCTCTTTTTGTCATTTTAAATGTGTGATAAGTTTCTTTTTCTTCACCTTTTTGCATATTGAGGTCGTTTTTTGCTAACCCACCACATTCATTTTGTAATACGTAAGCTGTGATCAATCCTTCTTTACAGTTCTTTGGAAACTCTATATAATAAGTTTCTCCTGCATTTACCTGCGCCTTTACATAGGACAGTGGCAATTTCTTGATCATTTTTTTATTGGAATCATATAGAATTGCTTCCTGTTTATTATCCCCAACAACTGCCAGTCCTAAAGCTCCTGATTCTACTGGAGTGAGCTTGATCAGATCTGGATTTTTAAAATAATTCTGATCATAATATTTGATCCCGCCAGTCAGCGCATAATATAAGGCATCTTCAAGAGTTCCAAATTTGTATGCTTTAATTTCTTTTTGATTCCATTCTTCCGGCTCTGCTTTTCTTGCTGTTTTCTTCATTACTGTTTTACTCGGAAAATATGATGTAGCTGCTTTTGATACTAAGCCATCCGCTGCTGATACTTTAACCTGCGGACACAGCATCGCTGCTGATATGACTGCTGCCATAAGAATACGAAATTAACCTACTTTTCATTTTTTTCATCCTTTTTCCCTCCTTGTGATTCTTAATATGTATACGTTCCCAAATAATATGCCCCCGTTGTTTTGCTTGTAAGTTTCGTAACTTTCACATAATATGCTCCTTTTTTCTTTGGAAGTTTTACTGTCTTAACTTTATCATTCTTTGTGACTTTTACTGTTTTTAACCGTTTTCCTTTTTGATAAACACAGAATTTAAAACCTCCACCCACAGAATCTTTGGACAATGTAACTGCTTTTCTTTTTTTGGTAGATGAAACAGAAGCCTTATACCAACGCGCTGCTTTTTCTGTGGAAGTATATATACTGTCAATATCTGATTTTAGATTGATCGCTTTTGATTTCTTATAGGCTGCCTTTTTCTTTGATTTGTCCCTTGTATATTCTACATTAATGATCTGATCTTTTGGTGTTTTTAATGCCAGACGATATTTTCCTGCCTCTAATCCATAGAGCAATGCACTGTCATATTTATCTGGTTTTACCGTTGTGCCATATCCGACTTTTTTCCATGTCCCATTTACATTTTTCTCAATGTATACTCCAACTTTTTCATGTTTCTTTCCGATGGATGTAATATCAAATTGTACTTTTGAGCGTTTCGCTACGGAAAATGGATGATAGGTTGTTGTCCCTTTTCCAAGTTCATAATAACTTTTCTGATTCGCCATGGAAGTAAATTCGGTTTTGATCACACCAGTTAAAATGATCACTTTGTCTATCTTCTCTGGCAGTTTTACATAAAATTCATCTCCTGTTTTCACGATACCTACATATTCTTTGTCCCCGCCATCATTTAAATTATTTACTATAATTCTTTTCTTTGACGCATCATATACTGGTATTTTTGTCTCATCGTTACTTACGACACCAACCATAAACAGCCCTGGATCTGCAACTTTAATCTTTACCCAGCGGTCACTGCCTTTATAATTCTTATTATATAAATGCATTCCACCGCTCACCAGATATTTCATCATATCTACTTCTGAATCAAACTGATATGCAGTCAATTCCTCTTTGTTCCATTCTTCTGGTTCAACATATCTGGCTGTCTTTTTCTGTGTTATCTTGTCTGTACTAATATTTGTCCTTACATTTGCAGATACTGATGGGCTACACATTGCAATGCTTAAACCTGCTGCTATCAGAACTGCTCCCATTTTCTTGATTCCCCTTCTTGCCATAAAAATTCCTCCTTATATTTTGATTTGGATTAATAATACCCTATTTCATACGTTCCATTTGTTTTCTTTGTAAGCTTTGAGATTCTGATATAATATGTTCCTTTTTTCTTTGGCATTTTCGCTATCTTCGCATTTGCATTTCCTGTTACCTTAATTGTTTTAATTGCTTTTTTCTTTCCCTTTTTATAAATTGTAAACTTTGTATCCTCCAGAAACCGTGTTCTTTCCAAGATTCAGAATTCTTTTCTTCTTTGTAGATGTAATACTTATTTTATACCATCTTGAAGTTTTCTCTCCTGTTGTATATATATTCGATGTTTGTCCATCCAGTTTGATCTTCTTTGCTTTTGATTTCTTATATGCTACCTTTTTACTTTTAGAACTGCTTGTATATGAGACTGCATTTAACTGTGTTGTCGGTGCTTTGATCGCCAGGCGATATTCACCTTTAGTCAATCCATGAACAAAATCATCATCATAAGATGCTGGCTTGATCTTTACCGTATCATCGATTCTTTTCCATTGTCCGTTTTCTTTCTTTTCGATGTGTGCATAAGTGATCTCACTGTTTCGATCGATCGCTGAAATGTTAAATTCCACCGCAGATCTCTTCTTAATTGAAAATGGATGATATGTGGTACTTCCAGTTCCTGATTCATAATAAGTATCTGATGCTTTCATAGATCCAAATCCATCTTTGATCACACCTGTTGTCACAAATATTTTATCGATTTTTTCTGGCATTTGAAGATAGAAGACCTCACCTGCTTTTGCAAGCCTTCCATATTCCAGGTCTCCATCAGATGTCGTTTGAGCTAAAACTTTCTCCTTCGTTGAATCATAGAGATTTATCTTCTGCGATCTATTTCCATCTGTTTGTGTTGCAATTGTAAAATACCCTGAATCTGCAACCGTAATTTTGACCATATGATCCTTTTCCTGAAATTTATCATTGTATAGATGTGTACCACCTGTCTGAAGATAATCTTCAAATTTATCTGTAGATCCAAACTGATATGCTGTGATTTCTGTATAATTCCATTCTTTTGGAGTCGTATATCTCTCTTGCATTTGCATTCTCTGTCCCGCATAAACTATCATCTTGGGACAACTCATAGATACTCCAATCACTGCTGTCATCATTAATGTCGCTGTTTTTCTTTAAAATCTTTCTCATGTCTATCATCTCTCCTGCTTGATCATTCTATTACTTCATTATTCGTCACAAATAACCTGATCCATCAAAATATCATGCTCTTCTGTCGGTACCTGATCCATCATTAACTCTTTATAACATAACCAGAATCTTTGGAAATGTTACTCCATCTAAAAAACGGTCATAGAATCCTGCTCCATGTCCAAGTCTACGGCCTTCTCTATCTGCACTTACACAAGGTATTACCGCCATATCAATCTTCTCTTTCGATAAGATTGGACACCTTCTGGATGGTTCCATGATTCCATATGCCCCTTCCTCAAATCATCTAAGCATGAATCTGTCTCACTTCCATGATTCCTTTCCCGATACACAATGGAACTCCGACATTCTTCCCCTGTTTCAGTGCCAATGCTATCAGCTGCCATGTGTCAACTTCATTTTTCATACTTGCATAACAAAAAATAGTTTTTGCCTCTTGAAATTCTTTTAACTCTTTTACCTGTTCAAAAATCGATTGATCTGCTTTTTCTATATAATTTTTGTCTAATTTTTCATCCATTCTTTTTACTTGTTGTCTTGCTTCTTTTTTCGTCATGATGTCCTCCAGTTTTTATAAAATTACGCACAAAAATGAACCTAATTTCTTAGGTTCATTTTATCATAATTTTCTTTCATTGTATGCTATTTCATTATAATGTTTTATATAATTCCATAATCTTCTCGCCAGTTGCAACATCTTCTGAAAATGCAGTCGCACTTCCTGCTGCTGTCCCCATCTTCAGTGCTTCATTATAATCTCCATTACTTCTCAAATATCCTGTGATAAATCCTGCTACCATGGAATCTCCAGCTCCTACAGAGTTCTTAACTTCTCCTTTTGGACAAGGTGTTACATGAACTTCTCCTTCTTCTGTGATCAGGATTGCTCCATCTCCTGCCATGGAAACTAACACATTTCTTGCGCCTTTTTCCTGAAGTTTCTTTGCATACTCAACAATCTCATCATTTGTCTTTAGCACAACATCAAACATTTCTCCTAATTCATGATTGTTTGGTTTGATCAGGAATGGATGATATTTTAATACGTTTAACAACAAGTCTTTTGTTGCATCTACAACGATTCGGATGTCTTTTCCCTGCAGACGTCCCATGATTCTTTCATATACATCTGATGGAAGTGTTGCTGGAATACTTCCTGCAAGAACTAAAATATCTCCATCTTCTAATTCATCTAATTTCTTAAACATCTGCTCTAATTCATCATCATGAATAACTGGTCCTAATCCATTGATCTCGCTTTCTTCGTTGGATTTTACCTTAACATTGATACGTGTCATTCCTTCACGTACTCTGATAAAATCTGGCTTAAATCCAAGTTCTTTCGCTCCTGATTCAATAACATCTCCTGTAAATCCAGCTATAAATCCAAGTCCTACACTATCTACTCCAAGATTAGCAAGTAGATGAGATACATTAATACCTTTTCCTCCGCAGAAAATGTATTCTCTTGTTGTCCTGTTTACCTGTCCTAATGTCAGGTTGTCTACTTTAATTACATAATCAATTGCTGGATTAAATGTTACTGTATAAATCATGAAAATACCTCCTCAATGTTTGTGATTCTTTTGAACTCTTTGTTTTCTAAATGATCTGTAATGACCTCTGCCTTCTTTAAATCCGCAAATTTAATAGTTGAGATCACATTGAATTTGCTTGCATCCGAAAGAATATATCTTTTCTGACACTGTTCCATCGCTTTCTTCTTAACTGCTGCCTCTTTCTGATCTGGCGTTGTAAATCCCCGCTTCAGATCAATCCCATTTGTTCCGAAAAGCCCTTGGTAAAGTTATATTTATCAAGCTGTTCTAATGCTTCTTCTCCGACCAATGCTTCTGTTACCGCCTTAATCTCGCCTCCGATCAAATGGACCTTAAATCCTGCGTTCATTAGTTTTCTCGCATGTGTGATCCCATTTGTCACATAAACAACGTCATATTCTTTGAGATAATCTAACATCATCTCTGTCGTTGTTCCTGCATCAAGATATACGATATCTTCTTTATTGATCAAAGATGCTGCATATTTTGCAATCTTTCGCTTCTCTTCCTGGTGTTTCTTTGACTTGGTTATGACTTCTTCTTCTCTTGATAACACAGACTTGATCGCAGTAGCTCCTCCATGAACCTTGATCAAAAGACCTTGTCGGTTTAATTCCGTTAAATCCCTTCGTATCGTGGACTCTGAGGTGTTCAGTTTTTCTGTCAGTTCTACACAGTGACTGACTGTCTCTCTCTTAAAATCTCTAAAATGCGTTCAAATCGCTCTTGCGCTAACACAATATCACCTCTTTTCGCTTTTATTTAAGTATATCACAATTTCAATCATAGTCAATCATTTTCTTTCATTTTCAATCATGTATATTCTTTATAGTTTGTTCAGGTTTTCAAAATAATTTGAACACATTTGATTTTTATACTAATGAACATAAGGAGGTACTGTAAAATTAAATGCTTCCAAACAGACATTAACCGGTAACATTATTAATAGCTCAAAAAAAGAAATGACAGATTTGGATCTTCTGTCATTTCTTTCTCTATTTTTCTTTCAGCATACTCTTGCTTCCTAGATAAGTTGCGATCATATATCCAATATAAATTACGATCACAATGATCAATGACTGAGCTGCTGCTTTTGTTATATTAATTTGTCCTAACGTTGATATCAGAATTTTTGCTGTTTTAATTCCTACATAAGAATGGATCAATGCCAAACTTAAAGGCAGACAAAAATACAATATGATCTGTGCTTTGATCGCACGATTGATCATTTTTTGTGAAGTTCCAATTTTACTCAATAATTTGTATTTTTCAATATTATCTGCATTCTCACTTAATTGCTGTAATGCAAGTACTGCTGCACATGTAATTAAAAATACCAGTCCAATATAAATTGCAATATATGTCATGATCGTACTTAACCCAGTACTCTGTTCATATACTTCCTCTTTTGAAATTGTCGCTGAATATAGTGAATTTGGCATCTTGCTATTTATGATCATCTGCTTTAAATATTCCGTATATTTTCTTGATACTTTCTGTGCATTCCCCTTCCAATTCAGATTTAAATATAATGTAGAATAATCAATCTTTAATGACTGGATGATTTCATCATTTAAAATGTACTGTTCCCATATCTGTTTTAGCTGCTGTTACCATATATGTATCTTTTTGTTAAGCCATATTTCATTTTATATGTTTTTCCATCCAATGTAAGTTTTTGCTTTATCACTAGCTGCCTTTTCCATTATCGGTATCAGATTGCCATAATCACAATTCAATATATATTCATCTGATTTCAAGGTTAATTCTTTTTCTCCGATTGCTTTTCGGATTTTATTATATTCAGATAGTTTTGCAAAAGTTAGTGGAGTCTCATAAAGTTTCTTCACATAATCTTTTGTATAATCTGAATACTTTTCTCTTTCCTTTAATAATGGCTCCATTTTATATCTGCATTTGCGAAATGTACCATTCTGATATATTGTGATCGGTAAAATTTCTTTTGCATCTTTTTTGATCGTTAATCCAAGATCATCTAATTTCTTTATAAACTTTTGCTGCTGTTCTTCCTGATATCCTTTTTCCGATAATCCATAAAAAGTACAATCAAACTTTGTCATATCTTCTAAATCTGTTTTCACTGAAGACGCCAATCCACTTCCTGTCGCAAACGCACTGATTGCTAAAAACAGCATCAAACACAGCATTGACATAGAAACAAATGTTGTGGTGATCTTTGAATTGATCTGTCTTAGCACAAACATATTTAATCCATTATAATAAAATTTCTTACTTCTTTTTGCCAATTCTAATAAGAATCCTGATAACGAAAAGAAAAAGAGAAATGTTCCTGCTACACCAAGTAATACGCTAATCTTAAAATCATTGTCCACAGCAAGCATCTGGTTTTTTTGAATTAAATGATATGCTATTCCAAGAATCCCAATGGATATCAAAAACAGAATGACCGACAATATAGGATTTTTTAATCTTGTTTTCTGATTTTTCTTTGCTGAATTCAACAGATTGATCAGTTATATTTTGATATCGTAATTCCATTAAATATCATCACAATAATAAAAATAATTGCAAAATACAAAATAAGTCTGAATAAATGCCATTTGCGAGAAAAACAAAACTTAAACTCTTTCATCTGAACCGCAAACATCTTTGCTGTCAACATCGCAAGTCCTTGTGATAAAAACACACCTGAAACCAATCCTGCGATCAATGCCAAAACACCGATCAATAAAGTCTCTATCAGAAGAATCTTTGATACCTGTCGTTTTTCCATTCCTAACAACAGATAGATTCCCATTTCCTTATGCCGCCGCTTCATTAGAAACTGATTTGCATAAACAATCAGAAATCCAAGAATAATTGCAACAAACACAGAAATTCCATTAATGATCACAGACATTAGATGCATCATTGATTTCTGGCTTGCATTCAGCTTTAAGACAGCCTGTTGTGCCTGAACAGAATTAAACATATAAAACAAACAAATTCCAAATGTTAATGTCAGAAAATAAATCGTATAATCACGGATACTCTTTTTGACATTACTAAATGCGATCTTAGAATACATTTGTACTGTCACCTCCAAGCAATGTCACAACCTCAATGATACGGTCAAAAAATCGTTTTCTCGAATCATTTCCTCGAACCAATTCATTAAAAATCTTTCCATCCTTGATAAACAAAATACGTTTACAGTAACTGGCTGTAAATGCATCATGTGTTACCATCAGAATCGTTGCATTTAATTCCACATTCATCGTTTCCATACTGTCAAGCAGCATTCTGGCCGCCTTGCTGTCCAAAGCTCCTGTTGGCTCATCCGCTAAGATCAGAGATGGATTTGTAATCATCGCTCGGGCACTTGCCACTCTCTGCTTCTGTCCTCCTGACATTTGATATGGATATTTGTTCAATACTTCTGTGATCATCAACTTTTCTGCGATCGATCTGACTCTGTCTTCAATTTCTCTTGCAGGAATTTTCATGATCGTAAGCGCCAACGCAATGTTTTCAAATGCTGTCAATGTATCTAACAGATTAAAGTCTTGGAAGATAAATCCTAATTCCTCTCGTCTGAATCTTGAAAGATGTTTTCCTTTCAATTTTGTGATATCCATTCCATTGATCATAATATTTCCCGCAGTCACCTGATCGATCGTTGAAATACAATTTAATAATGTCGTCTTCCCACTTCCGGAAGCCCCCATAATTCCAATATACTCCCCCTCTTCCACTTCAAAACTGATACGATCGATCGCTTTTGTAAGATTCGCTTTACTCCCATAATATTTTTCTATATTATCTACTTTCAATACAGAACTCATTTTTCCATCTCCTTATCTTTTTTGGTTTCTCTTATTGTCTTGTCTATAATATACCAGTAAATCATCTTCGTATCCATCGAACTTCCTTACACAAAACTTACAATTTTGTCATATTGCTATTTTATCAAAAAGCTACTATACTAAACTTAACATGACTATATAAAGGAGGGACTCAACAATGTTTTTAAAAAATGAAGATGTAAAAATTGGCACAATTCCTGATGCAAATGGTTCTGATAACCCATTAAAGAAAATGGAATTCTTAACAGAAAAAGAAATGAAAGATAGCAGTCGTCTGTTCGGAAAAGTCATCGTACCACCTGGTTCTGCTCTTGCATATCACACTCATGAAGGTGAAGGCGAAGCTTACCATATCCTTCAGGGAAAAGGACTTTATAATGACAATGGTACAAAATATGAAGTACATCCAGGAGATACTACATTCACATGTGATGGAGCTGGACATGCCATTGAGAATATCGGAGACGAAGATCTTGTATTTATGGCACTAATCTTACTTGATAAATAATCTTGAAATCTAAAATATAGCACATATGTAAAGAGGTGTCTATTTGTTAAAAACAATAGGCACCTCTTTAATTTATCTTAAAATCTATGAAATTCTGGTTTCATCTTTTCAAAAGTATAAATTCCATCAAAACCAATATCTTTTAAAATCTTCTGTGACTCCATTACGCAGTCACCGATCCGGTCTGCATTATGTGCATCTGATCCAATCGTAATGATCTTACCTCCCATATCATGATACAGTTTCAGAATTTCTTTTGATGGCATTAGACTTTTCAGTTTATATGCACGACTTGAAGTATTAAGTTCAATTCCTTTTCCGTCTGCGATCACAACTTCAAAAATCTGCTCGATCAGATCCTGAATCTTTTCAAATTCGATCTCTCCTTGCTTGTCATATCTTTTGATCACATCAAGATGACCAAGAATGCTGTAATCTTTGTATACTTTAACAACATCCAAAATCTCCTGATAATACCTTCGATTGTATTCTAACTGTGTCTTTCCTTCCTGTGGCTCTTGTCTCCAATATTCTTTGTTTTCAACTTGATGACAAGAAAAGATTACAAAATCAAACGGATACTGTCTGAATGTTTCTTCATACGCTTTCGTCGTATGCGTCTGAATTCCAAATTCAATTCCTGTCTTTAATGTGATCTGCCCTTTATACTTATCTTTCATTTTTTCCATTTCTTCAAAATAAGCATCATAATCACAATTAACACAGTTGGCACATCATAATCTGAATGTTCTGTAAAACATAATTCATCCATCCCTAATTTGATCGCTTTCTGAATTTCAAGTTCCATTGGGAAATCTGTGTCTTCACTAAAATGTGAATGTACATGATAATCTGCAAACATTGTAAACCTCCTGTCTGATCATTCTTCATTTAAAAAAATCATAGAATTTCTTGGGAAGCCGATTGTTACTTTCGTGTATTCTTCTTCTTTAGATTCGATGTAAAAACTTAGTTGTAATTTGCTGCAAAGTTTCTTACACAAATATAACCCCATCCCTGTTGATTTTTGATAGTTTCTTCCTGTAGTTCCAGTATACCCTTTGTCCGTGATCCTTGGCAAATCTTTTGGTGAGATTCCAATTCCATTGTCTCTGATTTCCAGAAGTATTTCATTCTTTTCACATCTTGCACAAAATGATATTTCTGCTTCTTCTTTTTTATATTTTATTGCATTGCTGATAACTTGATTTAATATAAATAAAACCCATTTTTCATCGCTGAAGATCTTCTGATCCAGATTCTCTATTTTAATTTTTATCTTATTTCCGATCAGACTTTTTGCATTTGCTTTTACCGCATTTTCTACCACTCTTTTAACTTAACTCTTTCACTAGATAGTCTTTCTCTACACTATTACTCCTCGCATAATACAATGCCTGCTCCAAATAATAATTGATCTGCTGCATTTCTTCATCCATTGCCCGTGTGATCTCACTTGGATGATTTTCAAGGATCAGTCTTGTTGCTGCCAATGGTGTTTTTACTTCATGAATCCACATCTCAATATATTCTCGGTATCCTGCTGCCTCTATCTTATATTTCAATATCTCATCATTCATGGACTTGTTGCACGTCTGCAATATTTCATATAGAAACTCTCCTTCTGCAAAATCTGGCAATTCTAACATTTCTGTTATCATGCATTTTTGTTCCAGTATATCCAGTTTTGCTTTCACTTTTTTATAATACCGATATTTTTTCATATACCGCTGGCATAAATAAACTCCTTCCAGAATCAATCCGATCAGCAGCAAATATATCATAAGAAAATAATTCACTTCAAAAATAAAAAGCAACACTTCCAATAATCCCAAAAATACAATATATATCAGAATCTGGCATACTCCATTCTAAAAAAATCTTTGGTTTTCATATCATATAACCCTGCCTCTTTTTTGTTTTTATAAAATCTTTCAGTCCTGCTGCTTCTAATTTTTTCCTTACACGATTGACATTCACCGTTAATGTATTATCATCAATAAATTCATTTGACTGCCATAAGGATTCCATTAATTGATCCCTGCTTACAATACTCTCTTTATGTTGCAGTAATGTATACAATATTCTCATCTCATTTTTACTAAGTTCGATTATCTGATCTTTATAAATAACAGTACTGCTATTGAGTTGTAGTTTCAAGCCTTGATATTGTAAAAAATCATTTACTTTTTCTTTGTGTGTTCGTTTTAACATTGCAAAAATTCTTGCCAACAAAATCTGTGTATTGTATGGTTTCGTGATAAAATCATCCGCTCCAAGATTTATACTCATTAGCTCATCCATCTCGCTATCCCTACTTGTAACAACAATAATCGGTACTTCTGATTTTTCTCTGATCGCTCTGCACACATAATAACCATCATAAAACGGAAGATTAATATCTAATAAAATCAGATCTACATCTTCTCTCAAGCAATCTTCAACAACTGTATCAAAACGATCTAACACTATGATCTCATATCCATATTTACTTAACAAAATCTTTAATTCATTACGAATTGGTTCATGATCTTCCACGATAATGATCTTTGCTTTCATTTGCTTCCTTATCACCTTTCCTTAAACCTTTCCTTATCGTATATAATATCATAAACCTTTATAAAAGAAAAAGCGCCTCACATTTTGAGACGCTCTTTTTGAATTTCTATTTCTTATTTTTTAGGCTGCAGAGATTCTTTTCCACCCATATATGGTCTTAAAACTTCTGGAATTGCAACGCTCCATCTTCTCTTAAGTTGTTCTCTAAGAATGCGATCAGCATTCTAGGTGGTGCTACTACTGTATTATTTAATGTATGCGCAAAGTAATTTCCATTTTCACCTTTGATACGGATGCGCAGTCTTCTTGCCTGTGCATCACCAAGGTTAGAACAGCTTCCTACTTCAAAGTATTTCTTCTGTCTTGGAGACCAAGCTTCTACGTCAACAGATTTTACTTTCAGATCTGCTAAATCACCAGAGCAGCACTCTAATGTACGAACTGGGATATCCATAGAACGGAATAAATCAACTGTGTTCTTCCATAATTTTTCATACCAATCCTTGCTTTCTTCTGGTTTACATACAACAATCATTTCCTGTTTCTCAAACTGATGAATTCTGTAAACACCACGTTCTTCAATACCATGTGCTCCTTTTTCTTTTCTGAAACATGGAGAATAGCTTGTTAGTGTTTTTGGTAATTCTGCTTCTTCTGTTGTTGTATCAATAAATTTACCGATCATAGAATGTTCACTTGTACCGATCAGATATAAGTCTTCGCCTTCGATCTTATACATCATCGCATCCATTTCATCGAAACTCATAACACCTGTTACAACATTGCTTCTGATCATAAAAGGAGGTACACAGTAAGTAAATCCACGATCGATCATGAAGTCTCTTGCATAAGCAATGACTGCAGAATGTATCTTGCGATATCTCCCATCAGATAATAGAATCCATTACCTGCAACTTTTCTTGCACTGTCAAGATCGATTCCATCAAAACTTTCCATGATTTCTGTATGATATGGAACTTCAAAATCAGGAACAACTGGCTCACCAAATCTTTCAAGTTCTACGTTTTCAACTGTCATCTTTTCCGATTGGTACAGATGGATCAATGATATTTGGAATTGTCATCATGATCTCTTTGATCTTTTCTTCAACAACTTTTTCTCTTTCACTTAATTCTTCAATACGATCAGCAGATGCTGTAACCTGTTTTTTTACTTCTTCTGCTTCTTCTTTTTTACCCTGTCCCATCAGTGCACCGATCTGTTTGGATAATTTATTACGATCCGCACGAAGTGCCTGAACTTCCTGTTTGATCTCACGGTTTTCTTTATCCAGTTCAATGACCTCATCAACTAACGGTAATTTACGATCCTGGAATTTGTTTTTGATGTTCTGTTTTACTACATCTGGATTTTCTCTTAAAAATTTTAATATCTAACATTTTTTTCCTCCAATTATTTATTGATACATTTTTCTAATGTCAATTTTTCCTCATTTGATAATGCTACTTTTGAAGCACCATTTCTAATTTCTTTTTGCATAGACATAAGTTGCATTCTGACTGCTCATTCCATTTAAAAGTGTTCCATTATTATTATGGTCAAGTAATGCGATTACAAAGCTTGTTTCTCCACCCATATCAGAAAATGCATTATATTTATAGACTTCCATCTTAGAAAAACTACTCTTATGCTCTTCGTCAATTCTCTGTATTTCCTGTTCAAGAAAGTCTTGTTCCACAATGATCTCATTTAATTTATCAATCTTTTAACGATACTTTCCTCTAACGATTTTTCCATCTTTCCCAGATAAAAACTTTTTCATATCGTTTTTTTTAATTTCCCAACTTTTTACTAAAGCAACGATCACAAGAATCAGTGCTAAAAGTAATGCTGCTGCAAGACCAATCACTACATATTCCATGCCTACACTGTTAAAAAAATCTGTCATCTTATGTTCCTCCTAAATTGATCTGATCATATCCACGATACGTTCTAACTCATCGCGTGAATAATACTCAATTTCTATTTTTCCTTTATTATTCTTCTTATTTTTGATACTGACTTTACTTCCTAAAATCTGTTTCATAGATTCTTCTAATTCAGTGTAAAGGAAATCATGAACATCTTTTTTCTTCTTTTTTATTTTTTTTGATTTTCTTCAGATCTTTTACCAGCTTTTCAATGTCTCTAACACTTAATTTTTCATCAAAAAACTTTCTGAGCAATTTCATATTGTTTATCCTTATTTGAGATTGCTAATAAAAGCTCTTGCATGTCCTGTGCTGATCATCTCTTCCTCTAGCATCTTCTGTACTCTTGGATCTAGTTTTAAAAGTCTTAATGAGTTGGTAATTGATGCACGACTCTTACTTACTTTCGTCGCAACCTCATCCTGTTTTAATTCAAATTCTTCCATCAATCGCTTATAAGCCATTGCTTCTTCAATTGGATTTAAGTTATCTCTCTGAATGTTTTCAATCAGTGCAATTTCTACAATTTCATTTTCATTGTATTTTCTAATCATAACTGGAACTTCATTCAATCCTGCCTGTTTTGCAGCTCTCCATCTTCTCTCCCCTGCAATGATCTCATAGAAATCATCCTTTGGAGTAACGAGGATTGGCTGTAACATTCCATACTGTTTAATAGAATCTGCAAGTTCCTGCAACGTATCCTCATCAAACTGATTTCTTGGTTGATCTGGATTCGGCTCAATCTTATCGATTGGCAAAGTAAGTTCCTTTTTCATTTCTTCTTTTTTCTTTGTTTTCGACGATCTCGAAACTTTTTTCTTTACCTGCTCAACGTCTTCTTCGTCAACGATTGGTGCTTTTGGAATCAGCGTATTTAAACCTCTTCCAAGTCCCATTTTTTTTGCTGACATTAATTTTCACCTCCATTTTCGATAACTTCTTCTGCCAGAAGGTCGTAACTTTCTGCTCCTGAAGAACGAGGGTCATACAAATTGATTGGAAGTCCATGACTTGGTGCTTCTGCCAGACGTACATTTCTTGGGATGATCGTTTTGTAAATATTCTGATTCAAATATGATTTTACATTCTCAACAACCTGCAATGACAGATTTGTTCTGGCATCATACATTGTAAATACAACACCCTCTATTGTAAGATCTGGATTCAAACTCTTCTGAATCAATTTAATCGTATAGATCAACTGAGTTAATCCATCTAATGCATAAAATTCACATTGAATTGGAACGATCACTGTATTCGCTGCTGTCATCGCATTAACCGTTAGCATTCCCAATGCTGGCGGACAGTCAATAATTATGAAATCATATTGTTTCTTTACTTTCTCAAGATTATGTTTCATGATGAACTGCATCTTATCAACGGTCATCAATTCGATCTCGGCTCCGGCCAGATTTCGATTTGCTGGAAGTAAGGATAAATTATCAAACAAGTCTTTAACGATACAATTCTGTATCTTCTCTTCTCCTGTGATCACCTCATAAGTTGTCTTATCCAGCTCGTTTTTTTCTAATCCCAAGCCACTGGTGGTATTCCCCTGTGGGTCCATATCAACGAGTAAAGTCTTTTTTCCTCTTGCAGCTAATGCTGCCGAAAGATTTACCGCTGTCGTTGTCTTCCCAACTCCACCTTTCTGGTTGGCAATTGCAATAATTCTTCCCATTTTTTTCTCCTTTTGAACAATATTATAACACTAATTATTTTTCATTGCTACATGTTTCACGTGAACATTTATTAATTTTTGTGCAATTTCGCTTTTATAACTATTAAGATTCTTTTCGTTTTTATATTGAATGTTTCACGTGAAACATTTATTAAATAATCAATGCATACTACTATTTTTCAAGAAGAAAAATGGAGTGTCTTCACAAATAAGAACACTCCATAATTCCACATATTTTTTAAAATCTTATCATCTGCTATTTATTTACTCAAATTTGATTTTATTACATTTGTTCAGGACACTGAATTCCTAATAGATCCAAACCATCTTTAATTACTTGTTTTGCTAAGATCACAATCTTAACTCTCGCTTCTTTTAACTTCTGATCTTCCACATTACACTGGTTTTCATGATAGAAACGGTTAAAACTTTGAGCTACTCCCATTACATATCTTGAGATCACAGATGGTTCTAATCTATCTGCTGCCACCTTGATCACTTCAGGGAATCTTTCAATCTCTTTTAATAATGCAACAGATGTTTCATCTGTTACTAAAGATGGATCGATCTCTCCAACTTCTGTGATTCCTGTTTTTCTTAATACACTTGCCGCACGTGCATATGTGTACTGAACATAAGGACCTGTTTCCCCATCAAAGCTGTGTATCTTCTCCCATGTAAATGTTACATCTTTAATTCTCTGATTATATAGGTCATTAAAGATAATTGCTCCGATTCCAACTTTCTGTGCAACATCCTCTTTATCCTTCAGATCTGGATTCTTCTCTGCAATAATTTCTCTGATCTTAGATACTGATTCTTTTAAGATATCTTCTGCATATACGATGTTACCACTTCTTGTAGAAAGTTTTCCACCTTCTAAACTTACTAATCCATAAGGTACATGAATTAAGTTTTCTTTAGCCCATTCATATCCCATTAACTCAACAACTTTAAATACTTGAGCAAAATGTAATTTCTGCTCTAATCCTGTAACATAAATACATTTATCAAAGTTATATTCTTTCTTACGATAGAAAATAGCAGCAAGATCACGAGTTGCATAAATACTGCTTCCGTCTTTCTTCATAACCAGACAAGGAGCCATATCATATTCATCAAGATCAACGATCATTGCTCCTTCACTTTCTTTTAGCAGATTCTTTTTCTTTTTAATTCTTCTACAACTGCTGCTGTCTTATCACGATAGAAACTTTCTCCTGTATAATGATCAAAATCCATATTCAGCATCTTATAAATTCTCTTATATTCTACCATACTGATATCTTTGAACCATTCCCAGATAGATAAAGCTTCTTCATCTCCTTGTTCCATCTTCGCAAACCATTCACGTGCCTGATCATTTAAT
>ENA-OQAN01000422-OQAN01000422.1-human-gut-metagenome-genome-assembly--contig:-NODE-422-length-23110-cov-3.270678_pt1 | contig 23110 bp, 28 predicted proteins | sample MGYA00242735_ERZ504527 | MGnify/ENA primary metagenome ERZ504527 (study PRJEB26092, sample SAMD00036230) | human gut metagenome | host: Homo sapiens | study: EMG produced TPA metagenomics assembly of... | reverse complement strand
TTCGGATTTTTTGAAATAAGTCCAAATTATCTTCTTTTCATAATTTTTTTACCCATCTTTGTTAGCGTAAAACACGTGGATTGTTGTTCCCGGCACATCAATTCCATGCTGGACTTTCGTAACCAGATCCGAATAGAACTGATTATAAATACTTCTGTTTTGTAATCCACGGACTTCCTCCTTTACCGATTCCAAACATATTTAAAAATCCATTATATAATTCTTTTTTAACCTCATCTGTCTTGTTCAGTTTTTTCTGCATAAATTTCGGAAGAGCACCTGTATGTATCATTTTATACATGAAAGGCACTACCATGGATGACTTGATTTTTGCCACAAGACGACCTGCTTCGTCCATATCACTGCTTCCAATGATGCCATGATCTATATGAATTCTTTTTCGCTGGATCAAAAGGGATACAAAACTTCCGCCAAGGGAGCACCCATACGCTGCTTTAATTCTTCCACCATACTTTTTCTTGATTTCCTGCTCAATCTTTTCGCATTCATCTTCCATTGAATAAAATTCTGTTTTCTCATTTGGATCAAATCCATCATAAGAAACTGTTACCGTGTAAAAATAAGAATGTAATCCATCCAGTATATGATCAAAGCTACTATACAGGCAACAGGTACCAGGAAATAAAAATATCACTGGTTTACTACTGTCTCCACTTTCATAAAATTTCATATCTGGCCTCCTTTAGTCTTTTCATATAAGCATAAAATTGCTTATGCAGTTCCCGCATTTCATCTGGTGCTTTCCTGGCATGTTGATACATAAATTTATCTCCAAAGCTACTTTCGAATGTAACAGCAAGCATAATCGTCATAATTGGCAGTGGTAAAAAACGAAAAATATTCATTTTACAAGGTGACAGCCTGCCTGTTTTCGCAAAAAGCTAAAATTTCTTTTCAGTCTTTTTGCTGTTTTCTTCATAGTCTTCCAGTCTTTTCCCGCTCTTTCCGGGCAGTCTGCTTCGTAATATGCATCTGCAATCGGCACCACCATGGCAAGATGACATAACTGCCACATATGCATATTCACTACTTTCTGATATGGTATATGAGCATGCCTTAATATCTCTGAAAGCTGCTTTGTCCTTTCGGATTTATTTCCTGATATTTCTGCAAATGTTGTCGGCTGAATCATCATTGGGGTAAGTGCCGCATCAAGGATACCATCATTATTTATACTTCCGCCTGCTCCTGGAAAAGCCGGCAATATTCTCCCTTTTCCAACAATATCTTCCCATTTTTTATAACTGTCCAATGAATTTACCATTGTAACAATTGTGTTGCTTTTATTATTTTTTAATTCAGCAAGTGCTTCATATAGCTGATTTTCCCTGACAGTTAGCAAAATAAAATCGTAAGCATCATTATCTGACAATTCTCCAAGAATCGTGCTTCTGCCCGCCTTATATTCTGGTTTTTCTTATAAAGCAGTCCATTTTTCTTTAAAAACTCAAGTCTTTTACCTCTGGCATAAATACTTGTATCATAACCCGCTTCTGCGAATAAGGTCGCATACAAGGATCCAATCACACCTGCACCATAAATCAATATTCTCATAGAAATCCGTCCTCTTTTTCATTTTCAAGAAAACTGCCAATCTCATGTTAGTAATATCTAACTTGCATTTTCGAAAAAACCGTGTGAAAACAAAACTGTAATTCCACACGGTTTCTTTTCTTATGCATTCAGTATATCACTTTTACCTGGTTAATCAACCAAATTTTGTCTTCATAATATTTAAAATTTGCTCATTCTGCCTACTGCTATTTTTCATACAATAATGCGGTCGCAATCCGCTTTTACTACTTGCTCATGAATGCGGTTACTTCGCTGCCTGCGTTCATTTTATTAGCACTCTCCATTTCTTATCATTTTTTGACCACAAATTTACGACATTTACGACAAATCTGACACTGCTTTACAATACCAGACAAAATGACTGATGCCCCGGAAAGCCTGTAAAACAGCTACTTTCGGAATACACAAGACAGGACAAAAATCGACTTCCATTATCAAGAGGTGAGTGCTGATTATTTGTGATTATTTCTCAGCGCGCCAGTTTCCAGCTCACCGCCTGCTGCCTTGCATCCACAAATCTCTTATAAATACCTTCCTGCTTCATTAGCTGCTCATGTGTTCCCTGTTGCACAATTTTTCCTTTGTCAACAACCACAATCTGATCTGCATGTCTGACTGTTTTTAGTCTGTGGGCAATCATAATAATCGTTTTTTCCTTTGTAAGTGCATCTACTGCATCCATCAGCTCCTTTTCATTCTCCGGATCAACATTGGCCGTTGCTTCATCTAATATAACGATTGGTGCATTCTTCATAATTGCCCTGGCTATGGAAATACGCTGTTTCTCACCACCGGAAAGTGTAGCTCCTCCCTCTCCAATCACTGTATCATATCCATCAGGAAGTTTGCTGATGAAATCATGACAGCATGCTTTCTTCGCCGCTTCCACCACTTCCTCATACTTGCATCCTGGCGTCCGAATTTAATATTATTCTCAATGGTGTCTGCAAACAAATACACCGACTGAAACACAAATGAGAAATTACTCATCAGACTGTTCATGCTGTAGTCTTTTACATTCACACCTCCAAGTGTCACTTCCCCGGAATCCACATCCCAGAACCTGGCAATCAGATTGCAAAGTGTTGATTTTCCTCCACCAGACGGTCCAACAATTGCTGTCGTCGTTTTCTGTGGGACAGAGAGCGATATATCGTCAATGATCTTCCGTTTGTCATAGGAAAATGAAACGTTAGAAGTCTGATATCGTAATTTTCCGGATGGATCTCTTTGCCGTCGATATCCATGGTGTCCAGCTCCAGTATTGCATTTGCTTTATCTACACATACACTTACCACATGTAAGAGGGATGAATAATTTCCTGCGCATTCCAGACTGGAATAAAGCATAAATGCTGAGATTGTCATACCAATCGCATAGACCGCACTCATGGTTCCATTGATATAAAAATATGCGCTGCCTGCTACGATCACAGCACCTGTGATTTTTGTTATCACGCTTTGCAGAAAATGATAGGGAACAAACAACATCTCCATCTTTGTATTGACCTTTTCGCATGCTTCATTTGCATCGTTTAATCTTTTTGCCTGTTTTCCGAGCAGGTTGTATGATTTCACCTCTGATATTCCCTGCAGATACTCCATGATCTGGTTTACAAGCTCTGTATCGCATAACACTTTTTGCTCTGAATCTTTTTTCCCTGCATTCTGCATTACAGAATTGACCCCAAAGAAAATAAGTACTCCTGCTGCAGCTATCAGTCCGATTCTCCAGTCAAAAATAAACAGCATAAGAATGATCATTGATGTTTCCAGAATTCCCTGCATTGTCAGCATAACCACTCTCGCAGCCACATCGCCAAGTATTTCCATTGTATTGGTTGTAATGGAAGAAATTTCCCCGATACTATTGGAATTGAAATACCCCATCGGCAGATATCGCAGATGTTCTGCAATCTTGATTCTCATAAAAGCACTTGCATTATATCCTCCTCTGTCTGAAGCACTGTAGAGTATCTCTTGCAGATTACGTCGACTACAATTGCAAGAACCATAATCGCAACGGAGCCTCCAATATATTTTCCTGTCGGTTTCCCACTCAGCAGACCAATCAGTATGTACATAATAGCCGGAATCTTCATTGCTGAGGCAAGAGCCTCTATGAGTCCGATCACTATCGACAGTTTAAATTTATTGCCATTTTCCCTGCCTGAAAAACGAAAGAATTTTGCCAGAATCCCAAACATATCATTCTCCCTCCTTCACTGTATCTTTTACAGAAATATGGGCATTCCACATTTCCTTATAAAGCGGGCATGACACCAGAAGTTCCTCATGTGTGCCATGTGCTGTTACATTTCCATCATTTACAACAAAGATCTGGTCACTGTCCTTAACAGTAGAAAGTCTGTGTGCTATTACGATCAGGGTCTTCCCTGCTACCAGTTTTGCGATAGAATTCTGCAGAATTGCCTCATTTTCCGGATCTGTGTAGGCAGTTGCCTCATCAAGAATCACGATCGGAGCATCCTTTAGCATTGCTCTTGCAATGGAGATACGCTGTCTCTCGCCTCCTGACAGATGTCCTCCTGCACCTCCTACAACCGTATCAAATCCATTCTCCAACTGCATGATAAATTCATAGCATCCGCTTTTCTTTGTCACCTCGATGACCTGTTCATCTGTAGCCTCTGGATTTCCCTGTCTGATATTTTCACGTACCGTTTCATTGAACAGATAATTATCCTGTGCAACATATGCAATTTTCCGATTAAAATCTGCAAGCGACATTTCTTTGACATCAACTCCACCGATTTTAATGCTTCCGGAATCCACATCCCACAAGGACGCAATCAGCTTTGCGATGGTCGACTTGCCGCTTCCGGAAGGTCCTACGATTGCATTTACCGTTCCTGCTTTCAGCTCCATAGTTACTCCGTGCAGGATTTCTTTGTCGTGATAACCAAATCTGACATCTTCAAGAGTAACGGAGTTATCTTTTGGAACACTTTTACTTTTCTCTGGACGTTCAAGCTCCGGCTGTTCCAGAATTCCTGCCACTTCACCAACAATCACTCCGATCTTGCCAAGATCATCTGTATAGGAACCCACTGTGATCAACGGTCCAACGATTCCAAGTGATAAAATAATGCAGATGACAAAATCTGAAATCGCAAGTGTTCCATTGGCTACATAATGTGCCCCAAACGGCAATACCGTAAGAAGCGTATAAGGTGTGACCACCATCATCAGTCCATGAAAGATCGAGCACCGTTTCATCCAGGAAATAAAGGAATCTGCATAAGCCATAGCCGCCTTTGTAAATTTTGCATAAGAACTTTCTGTCTTTCCAAATGCCTTGATCACTTCGATTCCGTCAATATATTCCACTGCCGCATCATTCAGATCTTTTGTTGTCTGAACCGTTCTCTCGAAGCTTGGTTTATAATCCAGCATCATTCCAAAATAGGAAAGAAATCCCACTATAACCGGCACCAATGACCAGAGTGCCAGTCTCCAGTCTGTCAGGAAGAAATAAATCAAAATCACAATCGGTGCCAGCAGATTGGACGTGAATTCCGGGACAATATGCGCCAGTGTTGTCTCGATACTGTCGATTCTTTCCACCATAATATTTTTAAATGTACCGGAAGGTGTGTCTTTCACATAGCCAAGAGGTACCCGCGCCAGCTTGTCACAGCAGGATTTTCTTATATTTGCAAGTACTGCAAACGTTGCTTTATGTGACAATGCTGTCGAAAGTGAATGAAGCAGTTCTGCATGATAAACGATAATGCAATCAGAACCGCTTTTGCAAGATATATTTCAAACTCCTTTTCACCATTTAAAAACAGCTTTACTACATCTGCAATAATAAAATACGGCAAAATCTTAAAAATCACATTTCCTATTGCAAGTAACACACTCCACACATAAGCAATTCTTTTTTGTCCCGCCCATGTCAGGATCCAGCTGATTGTCGACTTCTTTTTTTCTTTCACATCTCTTCACTCCTTACGTTCGTTTTATTGTTTCGTTTTATTGTTTCGTTTTATTGCTTTACCTTCTGTTAGTTCGCGCTAACCAACATATAATAAAATAGGTGGTTTACTGGCATCAACCACCTGATATTATTATCCTGTCTGAACTTTATTCAGAAATCCAGAACCTGCAACACACATAACCTATTCAGAATTCCTGCATCAGTTATACTGGAAATTCAATATTCCACAATCGTTCCCAGCCACCTGTATTAAATTCTTTCAGTTGATGTACATTTTTCTTTGCAGTCTCCCTGTCTATATCATGCTCAATGATCTGAAATACTGATGAAAAAAATCCCGTATAGATCATATGCATAAGGCTTTCCTCTACAACCGGTATTTTTACACCGGCTTCCTTCATTTTTTCCATATATTTCAGGCTGGACTTCATTTCCCGCTCCACCATATTGTGTATGAATAATTCAAATTTTCCACTGTCTCCGCATTTCAACAATAATCTGAAATTATCATAATGATCATAGATATAATCAACCATCTGCTCCATCCCATCACTGGATGTATCCGACATATTCCTTGTCTGATCACTGGCAGAAAGCTTTTCAAACTCCTCAACGATCTGGTCATAAATCTGATAAATATGTTCCATATAAGGATCCGTCAGTGCATCAAAAAGTGCCTCTTTCGTTGGATAATATTTGTAAAATGCGCCAGTAGTAAGCCCTGCATCTTTTACAATATTTCTTAAAGATGCTCCTGTCAAACCATCTTTCAGGAAATGTTTTCTGGCTGTATCTAATATATTTTTTTTGTGTATCTTCTGCTTTCGTCGACATTTTTTTTTTCGTATCCTCTAAACTTCTCCTCAAAAATATAACAGTGCTATATAGCACTGTTATATTTTAACTCATTACAAGAATTTGTCAAGTCTTAGTGTTTCAATTTTTTATTTTCCTCGTGTATTCAGTTTCCACTCCGCAGATGCTTTCTGCAGTTTTACAAGTCTGTTCTATTCTGACAGATTTTCTTTGCAGAAAAGTTCTATACAGTTCTCAACCATTGTCTGATCATAGTCTGTTGAAATACCTGAGCCAAGCCAGTATGCATAGTCTCCTTCATCATATTTTCCAAGTGCCTCCAAATCGCTGCCGTAGCGCAATTCAATATGATAGGTTGTATCATTTGTATCTGGTGCTATGCAGAAATAAGTAAATTCGCCTGAGTCTGCATCGTCACTTTTAAATTCGTATAACCCACGTACTTCTTCTATTCCAACATAATGATATGTATGGGAAAAGATTTCTTTTCCTTCTGAATCATATCCCTTGATCACTGAATCAGAACCATTAAATTCCAGCTTATTTACACCTTCTTTAAAAGAGCAGTCATAAACACCATCGCCATCTTTGTATGCTTCTACTGCTTCTTCTCCATAAATTGTTCCTGAAACCATGGATGCTAACTTATCATATGCTGCCTCCGCATTTTCCTCACCAACCAACTCTGTACAATCATCAATCCAGATCTGCTGATATTTTTCATCAAGAATTACCGGCCATAGTTCCTGATATGAACCCGTCAAATCAACCAAAAGTTGTTTTGCAGCATCCTGATTTTCATCTGCTTTCTGTTTCTTGTCCGTCGTATTTGTACTTTCTGTAACAGTTGCCGTACCTGTACTTTCTGCAAATGTAGCGTTACTACAAGCAACTAACATTGAAAATGACGTTGCAACTGTTAAAAATAATGTTAAAAGTTTTTTCTGCTTCATGAGATGCCTCCTTAAATTAAAAATCGTTGCAGTTAGATTCTTCTAACTACAACGCATATTTTATAGATTTCCATATAGAATCTCAATTACTAAACAGACTCTTTTTCTATCCATTCAGACTTTCCTGTGTCTTTTTCTTACGGTATTCCGTTGGTGTCATACCGTATTCTGTACGAAATGCAGATGTAAATTTGTTCGGATTCTGATAGCCAATTTGTAATGCTATCTCCCCGATCGTAAGTTTATTTTCTTTTAAAAGGCGTTCCGCCATCTGCAGCCTGTACTTTTTCATATAAGCGTACACAGAATTTCCGTATACACCCTTAAAGCATTTTTTCAAAACAGTTGGTGACATTTTAAAACGCACTGACAATTCTTCAATCGTATAATGCCCCCTATAGTGTCCCTTTAGAAACGCATGAACCTGCTTTATTGCATCAATCTGTACATCCGAAAAATATACATGCTCAGAATTATTTTTCTTTAAATCAAATCCAGTTAATACTAATAATAGTTCCAGAATTTTCACACGAATATAACCATATCTGATTTCTTCAGGAACTTTATACAATTCCAAAAAGATATGTTCTATTGACTTATTTGCCCGTATAATAGTAAAACTATGTGTTTTTGAAATGTTACTAATCTTTTCCAGATTTACAGACAATAATTGCAGTATCCTTTTCATTTCGTCTGTAATCATGGAAAAGTCAAGCGTAATGGTAATTCCATGATAACGCGATGTTGGAAACTCTGACACATGCCCAGTTTTTTTCAAAGAACAAAATGACAAGTCTCCTGCCGCTATATAACCATATTCATTTTGTTCAAACACGCATTCGCAACGGCCTTCCATGCAATAGTTTATTTCCATCACACTGGAAGCCGGCTTTTGCTCCTTGTTGCAATACTCCATATGCATATCATTATAAACCAGATCAATTCCTGGAAACACATGATACAATGTAATCATTCCTGTACCGCTCTCATTTTCCAAATGAAAACATTCACAGAATTCCGTATCCTGTACCTTTTTGCAAGCTGATGTACCATATAACTCAATACTGGCAAAAGAATCTGATGATTTTAATTCTATATTCTTATCAGGTTTGGACTTCAATATATTTTCAGCAAGCTCATAAGCATTTTTCATAACTATTTTCCTCTATACCACATCGCAAATGCCAATTCCGGTAATCGGTCAGTCTCAATAATTGTTTCGAGCATTCTGGAAAATCCCTCCGGATTTTGAATTTGATACTGCATATGGTTGAATCCCTCAAAAACCGGAAAGTTACCGTATATATAAGTCTGCATCACTGCATTTCTGTATTTAAAATGTTCTTCTATACTTCCAAATTCCCAGAATGTATGTTTCTGCAATTCTTCTGACAGTTCTGAAAATGGCTTATCTTCCAAACTGTCTGTCAGCTGTCTCCTCAGATTTCCATACGTCAAGTTCTTTCCTGCCTCTATAAAGTAAGGTTTAATTTTATCATCGTCACACCACATGATTCTCTTTAGTGTTTTTCCTTTTGACCAATATAAACTTTCATTGCTATATATAAGAACGGAACCATGATTCTGCGTGTTGCCTTTCCAATCTGTGCAAACTGCCCGCCATCAAAAAAAACATGCTTTACCGGTATTTTTATCTCTGTCAGGAATGCCATGGCGAGATCTGCTCCAATCGAAGATGCAACTATAAGTTCTATTTCTTTGATTCCATGGTTCCCCAAAAATCGTACAATCTGTTGTATCTCATCTCTTTTGCTTTGATACCTCTGTCCGGAGCAATACACAGTCGATGTTGGCATAATGCAATAATATTTTTCTGCCATTTTCTCTGCAACCGGCATACTGCTTTCCCCAGTTACTCCCATTGCATGGAAAAACAGAATGACTGAATTTGATTTATTTCCTGTTGTTTTAAATACCACACTTCCACCTTCTGTCTATTTTTTATCTATCTACTCTCTTCCATTTTGCAACAGCATTTCTTACCCGCCAGTCAATATCCAGACGTGCTCTGCGACATTCTTTCGGATGTTTTCTTGCTGCCTGAAATGCCAGTTTCACAAAGAGTCCGGATCCAACCGGGAGCATTGTCTTTAGCATGCTCTCCGGAAAAACGAAATGGGTTCCATGCTCATAAATGACATAATCCAATCTGCATGTGTGTGAATGTTCTTTCATACGCTGCTTCATACGGCGGATATATTTTGCAGTATCCCACAACACATCATCTTCAGCACCAATTAACAATACTGTTCCATGGATTTTTTCAATCTTGATCATCTCGTCTTCTGTGATTGGGTGAGCCTTTTCAGAATCATCAAATAGTTTTCTTGAATTGATCATATCACCGGTCCGTTTTGTTTCTTTCTCAATCACATGCCAGTAATCCGGATGTTTGTAACAAAACGGCATGTATGGAAGTGGTTCTTCTTTATACGAAAAAAGAGATTCTCCCTCCATTGGCCATTCCTTACAACCATCTCTTTTACCCTGCATAAATCCCTGCCAGATAAAGTCACTCGGTGTCAGACCTATCGTCAATGTGATATCCTTAAAATAAGAAGCGGCAGTCAATGCAAGTGTTCCTGTAGTAGATGCCCCGACAATTCCTATCTTCTGATTACCATGTATTTTTAACCAACTGATTGCTTTCTCTATACGTTCCAGCGGATAATTATGATGTCCATAATCCTTTTTTGCCGGCGACATCGTCATCACGTTCACACCGAGTTTATGTAACCATTTCACGGATGTACGCGCCAGATAATCCTCCGGATCATCCCCGATCATCGCAATCATTGCACAGTCTGAGCCTGTTTTACATTTCCAGTATGCACCATAAAATCCATCTGATTCCACATCAAAATGCCTTTTCTTCATCTGTATCATCTCCTCCCTTAATATCAGCTATGTTTCTCCAAAACTATTATTTTATTTGAGATATTCCGAACAGCCGGAATCTTACCTATTACATAATAAACAGGCATAAGCTCTTTCATTCCTTCAACAAGACTGACTTCCTGCCGAACAGAAAATGCCGGTATGATTCTTTGCAGCTCCTTTCTGTTCTTAACTCCCCATGTGAATTTTGCATTGCTTCCCTCTATGGATTTCTCTTTCATATGCTTTACAACAAAGGGTGACATGGTTTCGACCATTACTGTAACTTTCTGAAATGATTTATCAATAATAGAAAACATCTTCCTGATATCTTTCTCATACAAATACATTGTAAGTCCTTCGATTATTACCAGAATATTCTTACCGTGATAATCGATATCATCTATGTAGGAATCATCCATTGCAGACTTTGCAATCTGATACACCGGATCAGTTTCGGTAAGGAACTGGCTCCTTATTTTCATTGTTTCCGGAAGGTCTACATTATACCAGCGCAGATATTTTCCCTTCATCCGGTAGCATCTGGTATCCAGTCCGCATGCAATATTTACGACAACTGTATTTTCATGCTTCTCCAAATATTTTCTGACCATCCGGTCTAATACAATTGTTCTCGCAATCACACCATAAGTCATAGCGTTATCTTTATCTGCTTTGGAAAAGTCATAATCAAGCTTTTTCACAAGTTCTACTGCAATTTCGTCATTTATTTTAGAATTTTTCTTTCTTGTTTCTTTTGCTCTTGCATACAAGGTCTGTACCATCGTTTCCGGCACACCTGTCACATTCACTTTTTTCTTTCATTGTCTGTCGCCTTCCACTGCTTTTTTTTACTTCTTTCACCCATTCTGCACTATGGCAGCAAAACAGTTCTTCATGCTGCATGTTATGTCTTCGGATATCCGGATTTTTGAAATAAGTACAATATCTCTTTTCGTATTTTTTTCCCATTTTTGTTGCGTAAAACACGTGGATTGTTGTTCCCGGCACATCAATTCCATGCTGGACTTTTGTAACCAGATCCGAATAGAACTGATTATAAATACTCTGTTTTGTAATCCACGGACTTCCTCCTTTACCGATTCCAAACATATTTAAAAATCCATTATATAATTCTTTCTTAGCCCCGTCTGTCTTGTTAAGCTTTTTCTGCATAAATTTCGGAAGAGCACCTGTATGTATCATTTTATACATGAAAGGCACTACCATAGATGCCTGAATTTTTGCCACAAGATTACCTGCTTCATCCATATCACTGCTCCCAATGATGCCATGATCTATATGGATTCTTTTCCGCTGAATCAGAAGGGATACAAAACTTCCTCCAAGGGAACATCCATACGCTGCTTTAATTCTCCCACCATACTTTGTTCTGATTTCCTGCTCAATTTTTTCACATTCATCTTCCATCGAATAAAATTCTGTTTTCTCGTTTGGATCAAATCCATCATAAGAAACTGCTACCGTATAAAAATAAGAATGTAACCCATCCAGTACATGATCAAAGCTACTATACAGGCAACAGGTACCGGGAAATAAAAATATCACAGGTTTACGATTGTCTCCACTTTCATAAAATTTCATAGCTAGTCTCCTTCAGGCTTTTCTGACAACACAATGCATCCTCATACCTTTGCGGATTTCAAATTTTTCTACTTTTAATCCTACTTTTCTGCAGCATTTCATGACCACATCTCTTGTTGGAACCCGAACATCTCCATGTCCGCATATATTTGCCAGAGGCATTTCCAATGTATTCATCAGCCATACCAATACTTTATTGTCACTGGTCACATCCCGCAGGATCAATCTTCCATTTGGGCGAAGACATCTTTTTACACTGTCAAAAAATGCCTGTGGATCCGGATAATGATGAAAACTCATAGAACAAATAATTGCATCAAATGAATCCTTTTCAAAAGGAAAGTTTTCACAGTCTCCTACAACAAACGTTGCATTTGAAATGTTTTTCTTTTTTGCCTGTTCAATCATGGCCGAAGTCAAATCCAGACCTGTATAATGTCGGTCTGGATATTTTTCTGCTAATAAAGAAATCATCGGAGCGGTCCACATCCAGCGTCCAATAAATCTCTAAATGGCTCTTTCTCTAATTCTTCCAAAATATCCGGATAATCTTTCTTACACATTTCGTAAATACCAGCATGGTTACTTTCATATCTTCCTGCTACTTTTGTAAATTCAGCAATTGACAGTTTTTTGTATTCTTCGTTTTTCATATTATTTTCCTCCAATCACATCTGCACCATAAATCAATATTTCATAGAAATCCGTCCTTTTTTACATTGTCTAGTAAATTAACATCATGCATGTTAGTCTTGTCTAACCTCGATTTTCTAAAAAAACCGTGTGAAAACAAAACTGTAATTCCACACGGTTTCTTTTCTTCTGTATTCAGTATATCACTTTTACCTGGTTTATCAACCAGATTTTTTCATTATGCCTGCTCTTCCTTTCATTCTCATAATATTCGTATCCGCTGATCAAAAACTCAATCATCTTTTTTGTCATCTGAATCAGCATTTCCATTCCTGCCAAGAACACGGTCAAACTCATCAAGAACATCTGTCATCAAGCCCTCGTCAAGCCGCCTTCTACACTCTGCAATCAACACCGCTGGAATTCCATAAAATGCTTCTGCTATACTTCCGGTAATTGCTCCTAATGTGTCAGTATCTCCGCCAAGCGATACCGCATTTCGTATGGCATCCTCAAAATCTCTGGATTCCAAAAAGGCAATAATTGCTTCTGGCACAGTTTTCTGACATGTCTCATCCATATGATACCTCGGCCTGATTATATCTAAACTTCTATCCAGATCATAACGAAATTCTCTTTCAATATACTCTTTAATTTCTTCTTTTGAAGAACCATTTCTAGCCATGTATATTGCACTGGCTGTTGCTTCTGCACCCTTAATTCCTTCTGGATGATTATGTGTCACATTCGCAGTCGCTCTTGCCACCTCTCTGGTTTTTTCAATGGAATTATAAAGCCATCCTGCTGCTGATACTCTCATGGCGGAACCATTACCATAACTTCCGTATGGCTTAGGATTTCTTTCACTAAGCCAGTACCTGAATCTTCCACCATAACCAGCATGTGGATACCGTCTTCCCCAATCCTGCATGTTAGCTGCTACCGCCACTTCGATTTCCTTTCCTGTAGCTTCCGTTCCAACTGCCAACAATGCTTCTCCTATTGCTATTGTCATAACAGAATCATCTGTAAATCCACAGCCTTTGCTAAACAAATCAAATTCCTTTGTTTTATCTCCTCTGTCAAACTCAAATGGACTTCCTATAATATCTCCCAAAATTGCTCCGTACATATATGCCTCCAATCTCCTAATCACTCCGGTAACTCTCTTTCTTTGTTACAATATGAGTATAATCAACAGACGTCTTTATATGGTCGCTGTCCCGGCGACAGTTTTAAGAACAAAAACAGACGCCGATACTATAAATACCGACGTAACACATACCAATTAATACTTACTTGTAAACTTTTCATAAAAAAGCACCTCTTTATACACCTAATATCTCATTCGTATATCTAAACAAAGTCACATTTAGTTGCATAATGTCATACTGCTTATCAATGATAGCTTTCTGTACAATCAGATCAACCTTGCTGCTTGGGCTGAATGCCCAGTCTGCTCTGGCAAGCAGGTCCCTTGACTGTTCCAGATTAAGTTGCAATGCAATACAGAGTGCCATTACTGTTTTCTTCTTTGGATGATAATTATGATCGCACTGAATCTTGGAAAAATGTTTCCTGTCAAGATTTGCACGTTTCCATACATCCTTATTATCAAGATGTGCTTTGTCAATCAGCTCAAATAATTTATCATGAAAGGAAGCTCCAATATTGGCCAACTGGTCTTCCAATGAAATATTTTCTAATGGCATACACAGTTCTGTTAATTTCATATTTGCCACTTTCTCAATTGGATAGTTGTTTGTTTCTTCGCTTTGAAGCATTTCCTCATAAAAATCTTCTTCTGCCAATTCTTTTATATAAGTACTTCTTCTGTTCCTTATCGGATACTCTTTTCTATGGCTCTCTCTTACATAATTTGTATCAATGTAAGAATCAATATCTCCAACAATCTGGCCTGACAACTGAAAAGATCTTTTATCAAATACTACAAGTATAATTTCCATTTCGTTTTCCAAAAGGAACTGACTAAATACCGTAACTGCAATCTGTAATGCCTTATCCTTCGGAAATCCATATACTCCTGTCGAGATCAACGGAAATGCTATACTTGTACACTGCAAATTCAATGCTTTTTGCAATGATTTACGATAACAGCTCTCCAAAATTTCGAATTCCTGGTGCTTTCCATCTGTCCATACCGGTCCGACCGTATGAATGATATATTTTGCCTTTAGATTATATGCACCGGTGACTGCTATGTCACCTCTTGCAATCTTACCGATACCTGTTCTTTCAGCAAGAAGCTGTCCCTTCCCTGCCGCCTCATATATGGCTAAATCTGTGCCACTTACACATATCGGATTCGGATTTGCAGTATTTACAATCACATCTGCTTTAACTTTTGTTATATCGTTGCGAACTATTTTAAATGGCATCGTACATCTCCTTATCTATGCCCTGTATTACCTTAATATCTTCCTTATCTGTTCAATTTCTCCCCTTATTCTCTTTCTGCACTATTATAAAACAAGCTGATATCAATTTGATACCAGCTAATGTTTTACCTGCATCCTTTAAGGATACATCATTATTATAGCAATCCTCTAAAATAATGCATCTTAATCCAGCCCATCAGAATGCGAAATTTTGCGTAAAGCATTTTTCAAACACGTTCTAATCTCTTGGCGTTAAACCTACATACATATCTTTGTACTGTTTTGCACTCTTTTCCCAGGAAACATCTTTATTCATATCGCGGATCACCATATCATCCCAGGATTTTCTGTTCTCGAAATAGAGCGTCTTTGCTCTGTTGATCGCATCGTAAAGCAGCCCGCTTTCATATCTGTCAAATGTAAAACCGTTTCCTGTATTTTCAAACATATTATAAGGCTGAACCGTATCTTTGAGTCCTCCGGTCTCTCTTACAATCGGAACTGCACCATATCTCATGGCTATAAGCTGTGTAAGTCCACATGGTTCAAATCTTGATGGAACCAGAAGTGCATCACATCCTGCATAAATATTGTGAGCCACATTTTCATTGTAAGCAATATATGCACAGAAATTGCCTTTATATTTGTTTTCATAATAGCGGAATGTATTCTCATACTGAGAATCACCAGTACCAAGAACAACCACCTGCGTATGTTCATCCATAATTCCCGGGATTACGTCATTTACAAGATCAAGACCTTTCTGGTTGGTGAGACGTGAAATAAGTCCGATTACCATCTTATGCTCATCTACATCCAGCCCCAGAGATTCCTGAAGAGCTTTTTTATTAACCTTTTTATTCTTTATCGCTGACTTCTCATCATAATCAGCAGCTAACAGCTTATCAGTTGCAGGATTCCAGATATCCGTATCAATACCATTCACAATTCCCAGAATCTTATTGTTGTGATATCTTAAATGCTCTGCAAGTCCCTCTCCATATTCCTCTGTCTGAATCTCCCAGGCATAGGTGTTACTTACAGTTGTAACTTTATTGCTGTAAGTGATGCCACCCTTTAACATATTGGCATCCAGCCAGTTCTGGATCATGCAGTCCTTATTAAATACATAATCAGGAAGTCCTGACCAGTATTGAATCTTTTTTCTGTCATAAATACCCTGGAACTTCAGATTATGTATTGTGAGTACTGAAATTGCACGTCCTACATCTGTATCCTGAAAACAGGTTCTCAGATAAAGTGGTACTAAAGCTGCCTGCCAGTCATGACAATGCACGACATCAGGAGTCCAGTTCAGATAATTAAGGGCAGCAAGGGCAGCTTTTGCAAAATAACAGAATTTCGGAATGTCATCTATGAGATTCGTATATGGATTTCCCCAGGAGAAGAACTCATCATTATCTATAAAATCATAGACAACCCCATCCTCCTGATATTCCATAATTCCCACATAATACTGCTTTCCATCAGAGCAGAGATTCATATCAAAGGAACCCCTGTATTCCATCTTTTCCTGAAATTTCTGAGGAATACATTTGTATCTTGGAATAATGACCTTAACATCAATGTTTAATTTTGCCAGACTCTTTGGCAGGGCAGACATTACATCTCCCAATCCGCCGGTCTTAACAAATGGATAACATTCTGATCCAATGAAGGCTACACTTCTTCGCGGTCCCAGATCAGGCTGTCTCGTTGGAATGTTCTGTTCATTCTGTTCAACAGATGGCTCCTGAATAATTACGGCTTGCTTAACAGAAACATTCTCTACTGTTGGAGCAACAGTCTTAACAGCTTTTTGAGGACTGTTTTTTGCACTGCTTTTTACACTGCTTTTTACGCTGTTTCTTGCATTGCTCTTTGCGTTACTCTTTGTATTGCCTTTGGTACTGCTTGTTTGAACTGTTTTTTTTCTCATATCATTGATCTCCCTTTTGCATTTTACAAAGTCCGAAATCTATTACGTCTTAACTAAAATGTCCTCCGGTAAGTTCCTGATAAACATTCATTTTGCAGATATTTATCATTTCCTGTTAATCTCAATTATAACACAAAATGCGCAAAGTAACTATTATTATCTGAAATGCTTCCATCACTTAACTCTTACCTGAATGATACAAGCTGGTTTATTCCTTTTCATTATATCTGCCTCTTTTATTTTACAGATACACTACATAGAAAAAAGGATCTTCCACTCAGTCAATTTGAATAAAAAACATAATCTGTTTTTATTTCACGCATTCCATAATTATCATCTCACATCTGTCATATCCAAGCTGTGAGCTGTTCAGGCACAGTGTGTAATTGCTGGCTTTTCCCCAGTTCTGATCTGTGTAAAAGTTATAATTTGTTCTTCGCCTTTTATCTGTGTCTGCCATCATTTTCACAGCTTCCTTCTCTTTTACATTGTATAAACCAGTGATACGCTTTATTTTTTCCGGCATGTCCCCATGAATAAATACATTCAGCACATCGTCCCGGTCTTTCAGTATATAGTCTGCATTTCTTCCAATGATCACACAAGGCTCCTTCTCAGCCAATTCTAAAATAATATTTCTCTGTGCCTCATACACCATGTCCTCCACAGATTTTCCTGTGATATCACGACCGAAAATGCATATGCGAACAAACCTTTTTTCGGAGATAATTCCGCATTTTCCTGAATATATTCCGGTGATAAGCCGGACTTTTCTGCAATCTGACCAATGATATTTTTATCATAATAGGCAATTCCGAGTTTCTTTGCCACTTCTTCTCCGATAAAACGTCCACCGCTTCCAAATTCCCTGCTGATCGTAATAATTCTTTTTGTCATCTCTGATTCCTCCTAGTTTAAAACATCAACCCTATTTTTTCTGATTTTCTTTAAAAATACATATCCCACAAAACATGAAATTATTTCAGTAATTGGAAATGCCCACCAGATCAACGAAACTCCCATCTGACCATTTCTGACAAACAGAGAAAAGATTCCCGCCAGTGGCAGGATAATAATCAGCTGTCTCAAAAGTGAAATCACCAGTGATTCCAGGCCGCCATCCAATGCCTGGTAAATTCCCTGATAAGCAACATTAATTCCGGCAAACAAGAAACTCACTGAAATCACTCTCATCGCGGCAATAAAATATTCTCTTGACTGTCCTGCATTAAACAGCATTGCAAATGCTCCGGGGAAAATTTCCGTAATTGCAATTCCCAGAATCATTAATGCAATGGTATAAATAATTCCATATTTGATACCATCCTGAATTCTCTTTTTGCTTCTCATTCCATAAGCAAATGCAATGATCGGAGTGATCGCATCTCGCAGACCAAAAGCAAGGAAGAGAACAAACTGCTGAACTTTATAGAACAATCCATAGGCTGTCTGTGCTGATGGATTGAACTTCAGGATCAAATTCATCACATAAACCATAATAGACATCAGAGCCTGCGCAATAATTGCCGGAAGTCCGATTGCATAGATTTCTTTTATAACACCAGCATTCGGTTTCATGTATTTCGGCCCATGCCCGAATTCCCTGTTCAGTTTCATATGAAAAATAAGCAGCAATACAGCAGAAGCAACCTGACCAATTACAGTTGCGTAAGCTGCACCTTTCACTCCCATTTCAGGGCAAGGTCCAATACCGTAGATCATGATCGGATCGAGAATAATATTTACAACAGCACCAACCACCTGTCCGATTGTAGAATAAAGAGAACGACCTGTTGCCTGTAATAGCTTTTCAAATAAAGAAAAGAAAATAATACCAAAAGAAATCACACAGCATATCCGCAGATAACTGACTCCCATTTCAAGTACTTCTGCATCAACTGTCTGTGATGAAATATATGCTTTCACCCCAAAGATACCAAACAGTAAACAGACCACGTAAATGATCACACCCAGAAACAGACTGTTTCCTGCTACCTTTGCAGCCTTTTCCCTGTTTCCCTGTCCAAGTGTCCTTGCAAGAAGTGCATTGGTTCCTACACCTGTTCCGATTCCTGCCGCTACCATAAGCATCTGAACCGGAAATACCAGAGTGAGGGCATTTAATGCAGCTTCACTGCCTACTCTCATATTTCCTACAAACGCACTGTCTACAATGTTATAGACCGCCTGCAATGCCATGGATAAGATCATAGGGATTCCCATCTGGATCATCAGCTTATTCACCGGCATATCCTTCATTTTGTTGCTTTCTGCCATTTTACTTTAACTCCTCTCTTTTCTGCACAAAAAAAAGTGCGCACCCTGTCACATAAGCTGGACTTACGCTGACAGGCTACACACTTTTTTTCATAGCAAATATTCTATTTAACAAAAGAAAAACGAGTAGCATGAAACTGGATTTACGCTCATCTGCTACTCGTTCGTTATCATTATATTTCCTGTTTTCTAAAAAGTCAAACGAAATATTTTTACGATTTACATTTTACAATACGCATCAGTCTATTTTATTTTGATCGATGTAATCAATAATCGTTTTACAGATTTCCTGTTTTGGCTTTTCAAGTGCAACTCCCAGTTCCATATATAACAGATTTTCTGCTATCTGGAAATACCTTGCATCTGTAGCAGTACACTTTTTCCCCTGTGCAAGTCTTTTCTGCTTCCGCTGATAAATCATTTTTATAATAGCAACTAATGCCTCAGGGTTATTTGCTCTTACTGCTTCTTTATAATTTTGTTCCCTCATTTTTTCATTGTTTGTCCATGCTGTCGGGATATCCGGAATTCGTTTGATCAGATTCCAGGCTTCTTCTTTTGTCAGACATAATCTCAGTCTTGAATCTGAGTTTGAAACAGGAACATATATTTTTTCCTTTTCATCTTCTACTGGTTTCATCAGATAATATAACTTATCATTTTTTTCATCCTGCGGATTCAAATATAAAATATTTTCTATTTTACAGATACCTGTAACTGGTTTGCTGACAAAGTCTCCAATTTCATATTTCACAAAATCCACTCCTTGCTGACTGGCATTCTTATTCCGTAAAAGTATAACGTACAAAAGAACCCTGATTGTCTCCTGTTACTATTACAACATCTCCACTCTCATTGCGTGTGGATTCCAGAATCGGAAATCTTCCATTTTCTTTTACATAGGCTTCCGGGCTGGCTGTTTCTGCCTCGATCAAAGTTTTTTTACTGTATTGTTCTCCTCCACACGGATTTATATCCTCAATAAAGATTTCATACTCATGCATATGCAATTCCTCCTGAGATTCATTTTATAAAAACAAGCAGCATAACTGTTGTTTTCCGACTCATTATGCTACTCGCCCTTATTTTTATTATAAAGCCATTTTACTTTGATTTCAAAAGCGTTTTTTACTAAAAATGTATCTTCTGTTTTTGGGCATTATTACTATGTATTTTCATATCCTGCGGCATCAGCGGATGGTTACGCAGGGCAAATACCGTATCTTCGTGGATTTCCTGATTATTTTAATACGAAATTCTTTAATTCATCTCTCTTTTTGACATGAAGCTTATTAAAGATATCTGTAAGATAATGCTTCACTGTGTTTAAGGATACCCCTATGTGTTCTGCGATCTCCCGGAAATCCCTGTCTGCAAAACTCTCTGCTGCTTTTCTTGCATTTCCTGGCTCAAATGCTGTATTTATCAGTGGTAATACTGTATTTTCCGTCATATATCCACTCTGCCATGTCCTTTCTCTCTGTATTTTTTTATATTACCACCTTTTTCCTGTTTTTTCTATAACACTTATAAATTCCCGGAACGAAAAAAATACCGGATCAGGCTGTTTGGCTCAATCCGGTATTTTTTCATTTTACAGTTAAAACTCCATCAGGATTATTTTACAGTGATTTTCAGAGCTTTGTATACGCCATTCTGTGCATATACCCATATTGTGCAGGTTCCTTTGCCTGTTGCTCTGATAAGGCCATCCGGGGTAACGGTGGCTACTTTTGTATTGCTGCTTTCGTAACAAAGTTTTCTGTGGCGTGCAATCTTCTTATCTTTCTTTACTTCTTTTGCTTTTATCTGTGCGGTTTTTCCCATTTTCAGGGTGATCTTTGAAACATTCTTCTTATTTCCAATCTGGGTTACGGAAACAGCTTTTGCATTTCCGTATTTACCGCCTCCGGTGACTGCATGTACAGATATGGATATGTCTGTCACTACCTTTTTGCCGTTTACCATTCTGTAGGCTTTTACCACATATTTGTAGTAAGTACCTTTTTTCAGGTCCTTCTGGTCCATGTGCTGATATCTCCACCGGTGATAATGGCAAGTTTCCTGTACTTGTAAGACTTTGTGCCTGTATTACAGCGGTTGCCGTATATGAAATATCCATCTGCATCCTTAATGATGTTCCACTGTAATGTCACAGAAGTTTTTGTCTGTTTTACAGAACGGGCTCTTAGCTTCTGAAGCCTGTGCTCTTATTGATCGTGGGTTCATCCGGGACTTTCACTGTGATCATAATGGAAGCTGTAATTTTTCCATCCTCTGTTGTAACTGTGATCTCTGCAGTTCCATTTCCCACTGCTGTTACCTTGCCGTTTTCATCTGTAGTGGCAACTTTTTCGTTATCGGATTTCCAGATCAGTTTCTGTAAATCTGCATTTTCCGGCTCGATCTTTACTTTCAACTCTGTGGATTCACCAATCTTTGTCAGGGTTTCTTTCTCTGCTTCTATGGTGAGCTTCTGGATTTCCACAGGGATTTTCACTGTTACGGAAACTGTCGCTGTATAACTGCCGCTTACAGATGTTGCGGTAATGGTGGCAGTTCCGTTTCCAACTGCTGTTACCTTGCCGTTTTCATCTACAGTTGCTACTTTCTCATCGCTGGATTGCCAGGTTACACGCTTATTGTCTGCATAGGACGGTGTCACTTCTGCGGTAAGCTGGGCAGTTTCACCTTTCTTTGTTAAGGTAAGAGTATCCGGAGATACCTTAATGCCTGTTACCGGGTAGCTTGGAGAATAGTAGGTGTCTTTGTAAGTCAGTACATAAATGGAGAATTTATCTGACTTAAAGGTAAGTTCGTTAGTACTACTGTTAAAGACAGAATCTAATATATCAACAATTGCCTGATTCGTTGCACTGTCCTTATGCAGTCTGAAAATCTTGTACTCCCGGATGGTATAAGGCTGATTATTAATCATTTTATCCGGGATTTTAATCCTGATATTCATATTGATTATCTAAGTTGATCCTGTATATCACTCTTTCACGTAAAAAAGCACGTACTTTTATACCAAAAAGGCGTGCAAGTCTCGCTCCTCACACGCCATAATAATATCTCTATTCTTCCTTTAATACCTTTTAACGATTATCCCCATTCCAGTTCATTCTGTCTGATATTCCATAGTCCTGCCGTGACAGATAAAGAGCACTTTTATCCGAATACTTTCTTTAACAATTCCATAATATCCTCATTTTTCAGTCCATATCTTTTCAATGAATTTTGATCAAATGGTTCCTGCTCCAGCAAGTCAATAAAACTATGTATATCATTACCTACTGCAATCGGCAATCCTTCTACTTTTTCAAGCATAAGTTCCGATGCAATACGCAAAATATCTTTTTTATGCTTCTTTATGTCACTGGAATCCACTTTTTCACCTAAATCTTTTCGACTTTTCAAATCAAGATACGCTTTTGCCTTGAAAAGTATTATATATTCTGGTCTTAGAACAGAAAGTCCATTTCTTATAACTTTTCCATTAAGAAGTGCCTTATAGTAATCATCATTCAAAAGAATTGCTGATAAACTGGATACTTCATCATCAATATGTATCGGTGTAATTCCTTCCGCGCTTTTAAGTTCAAAATCGCTTCTGCAAAACAATTCGATCATTTTCGGAAATTTATCTTCTTCTGGTTTATCAAACCTATAGAATTGAGGGTTACTACCATTTGTTGCTTTATTTCTATATTTCCCATCAACGATAAACTTCCAAAATTTCTCTCCAAACTCCGGAGTTAATGCTTCAACAATCAAAACCATATCCAGATCTCTTGTAGCCCTGAAATTCACTTCATTACTCTCAAAAAGAATATCGCAGGCTGCGCCACCTATTAAAACATACTGTTCTTCATAATCTGCAAAGTACTTCCAAAATGTATCTAATCCTTTGACCATACATATTCCTCTAACATCTCATTAATAGAAATATCAACTCGTTCCTCTTCTTGTTCATCTCCTGTCTAGTGACAGTACTACGCTTAAAGGATCTTGAAATCCTTTTCCCAGAA
>ENA-OQAN01000420-OQAN01000420.1-human-gut-metagenome-genome-assembly--contig:-NODE-420-length-23145-cov-1.733904_pt1 | contig 23145 bp, 34 predicted proteins | sample MGYA00242735_ERZ504527 | MGnify/ENA primary metagenome ERZ504527 (study PRJEB26092, sample SAMD00036230) | human gut metagenome | host: Homo sapiens | study: EMG produced TPA metagenomics assembly of... | reverse complement strand
TAATGAGACAACTTGTAGAAGTAATTGCAAAAATCTCTTGTTGAAAATCCGGATGAAGTATCGTTACTGAGACTGAAAAAGACGACGCGATTGTTGTTGAACTGAAGGTCGGACCGGCCGATATGGGTAAGGTTATCGGAAACAGGGCAGAATTGCCAAGGCAATCCGTACTGTTGTGAAAGCGGCTTCTTCAAAAAGCAGCAAAAAAGTGATTGTAGATATTCTGCAATGAAAAAGAGACAGGAGCTGTGGATTCCATGGCTCCTGTTTTTTACTCTGAAAGGGAGCAAAAATGGAAGATTTATTAAAGGTAGGAGTTATTACAACGACCCATGGCGTCCGTGGTGAAGTAAAAGTTTTTCCGACAACGGATGACGCAGAGCGTTTTCTTGATATTGAATATGTGCTTCTGGATACAGGAAAAGAGCTTCGCAGACTGAATATTCAGAATGTAAAGTTTTTTAAAAATCTTGCGATCCTGAAGTTTGAAGGCATTGACAACATCAATGATATTGAAATGTATAAGGGCCGTGAGCTCTGGATCCCACGTGAAGAGGCACAGGAGCTTGGCGAGGACGAATATTATGTGGCGGATCTCATCGGAATGGAGGTACTTCTGGAGAATGGGAGAAATTCGGAGTGCTCCGTGATGTGATGGAGACCGGCGCCAATGATGTTTATATTGTAGATCGTATGGATGGCGAGGAAATCCTGCTTCCTGCGATCCATGACTGTGTTCTTGATGTGGATGTGGAAAAAAATACCATGACTGTACATTTGATGAAAGGGCTTGTTTAAATGAATTATCATGTACTTACATTATTTCCGGAAATGATCGAGAACGGAATGAACACAAGTATTACAGGTCGTGCCATTACAAAGGGACTGTTATCACTGGAAGCGATCAATATACGGGATTTTGCATTCAATAAGCACCAGAAGGTAGATGATTATCCTTATGGCGGCGGAGCGGAATGCTGATGCAGGCGGAACCGGTATATCTGTCTTATGAATCCATTGCAGAACGTATTGGAAGGAAACCCCGCGTGATCTTTCTGACTCCTCAGGGAAAAACCTTCAATCAGGATATGGCAAAAGAGTTTGCCCTGGAAGAAGACCTGGTTTTCCTCTGTGGTCATTATGAGGGAATTGATGAGCGTGTTCTGGAAGAAATCGTAACAGACTATGTTTCCATTGGTGATTATGTACTTACCGGTGGAGAACTTCCGGCTATGGTCATGATGGATTCTATTTCCAGAATGGTACCAGGTGTTCTGAATAATCAGGAATCCGGTGAGACGGAATCCTTTTCCGGGAATCTTCTGGAGTATCCCCAGTACAGCCGCCCGGAGGAATGGCATGGCAAAAAAGGTTCCGGAGGTGCTGCTTTCCGGACACCATGCCAATGTGGATAAATGGAGAAGAGAGCAGTCTATCATCCGTACAGCCAAATGGAGGCCGGATCTTTTACCAAAAGCTGATCTGACCAACAAAGAGTGGAACGAGGTCCGCAGGCTTCGCAAACAGTGGAAAGAGGAAGTGGAAAAATAATTATGAAAACATCAGATTTTTATTATGATCTGCCACAGGAACTGATCGCTCAGGATCCGCTGGAGGACAGAAGTTCTTCCAGACTGATGCATCTGTCCCTGAAAGATGGAAGTATCGAACATCGTCATTTTACCGATATACTGGATTACCTGCATAAGGGAGACTGTCTTGTGATCAATGATACCAAGGTTATCCCGGCACGTCTTTATGGTCACAAGGAAGAGACAGGAGCGCTGATCGAGATCCTGCTTCTGAAACGCCGCGAAAATGATATCTGGGAGTGTCTTGTAAAGCCGGGAAAAAAAGCACGTCCTGGTGCAAAGATCACTTTTGGTGACGGTATCCTGAAGGGTGAGATCATTGATATTGTAGATGAGGGAAACCGTCTGATCCAGTTCCATTATGAGGGGATTTTCGAAGAGATCCTGGATCAGCTGGGAGAAATGCCGCTGCCGCCGTATATTACCCACAAGCTGAAGGATAAGAACCGTTATCAGACTGTATATGCAAAGAATGAGGGATCTGCTGCCGCACCTACCGCAGGACTTCACTTCACGCCGGAGCTTCTTGAGAAAGTAAAGGAGAAGGGTGTGAATATTGCACATGTAACTTTACATGTAGGTCTCGGAACTTCCGCCCGGTAAAGGTAGATGATGTAGAAAAGCACCACATGCACTCAGAGTTTTATATTGTGGAAGAAGATCAGGCAAAACTGATCAATGATACAAAGAAAAACGGCGGAAGAGTGATTTCTGTGGGAACTACCAGCTGCCGTACCCTGGAGTCCGCAGCCGGAGAGGATGGAATCGTGAAGGCCGGAAGCGGATGGACAGAGATCTTTATCTATCCTGGATATAAATTCAAAGCTATCGATGGACTGATCACCAATTTCCATCTGCCGGAGTCAACGCTTCTGATGTTAGTTTCAGCCCTTGCCGGAAAAGAACATATTATGGCTGCTTATGAAGAAGCTGTTAAGGAAAGATATCGTTTCTTCAGTTTCGGGGATGCATGATGATCGAATAAGATTTAAAATTACTTTTTATATAAATAATATCCCAACGGATCGCAGCATGGAAACATGCATTATTACAGGATCTGTTGGGATATTATTTTTTGTTATGCTATTTATTCTTCACTGTCAGAGCCTTCCGATGTAGCGGATGAAGAATCCGCGGCAGGAATCGCAGCACTGCATTCCTCTATCTTGGATTTGATCCTGGATGCCTCATCTCCGGATGCAGGAGTTGGCTGATAATTGTTGTAGCCATCTGCGGAAGAAATAGAACAGGGAATGATATTGGTCACGTTATCAGCCTGTACGCCTTCTGAGGTGACAGTGAAGGTCTGCTGGAAGATCATGGTGTCCATATCACTTGGAGAACTGTTTCCTCCAAAACAGAAATTGCCAAGACTGTAGACGATGTTTTTTCCTTTATAGGTTTCGATTCCCTGGAGTACATGCGGATGATGGCCACATACCAGATCTGCACCTTCATCGATAGCAAGACGGCCAAGGGTCATCTGATTGGTATCAGGAACTGTTTCGGTCTCATTGCCCCAGTGGAAGATCACAACTATAAGCTCTGCTCCATCTGCTTTGACCTTTGCGATATTATCTTTCAGCTGCTGTTCGCGCCCAAGATGATCCTTCAGCTCATAAATTCCGACAAGACCAACTTTGATTCCCTTGATGTCCATAACTGCAGTATCATCATAACCGAAGTGTGTAATGCCTGCATTATCCAGAGCAGTCAGAGTATCCGTGTAGCTCTGCTCTCCGTAATCGTGGCTGTGATTGTTTGCAGTGTTTACGGCTTCAACGGAACCGCTGGTGAGTATCTGAGCATATTCGGCGGGTGCTTTAAATGCAAAGGTTTTATCTTCTCTGGCATCGGAATCAGTGAGAGTTCCTTCAAAATTGGCGATCGTCAGGTCATCTGCCTCAAAGATGCTTTTTACATTCTTAAAGAAATAATCTTTTGCCGTTGTTATCGTAGCATGCGTTCAGACTTGTGTCATAATCAAAGGTCTCATCGGTACCCAACGTGCAGTCCCCGACTACGCTGAGCGTCAGTGAAACGGGATCTTTCACAGCAGCAGCTTCTTCTTTTGCCTTTTTTGCGGCCTCCTCTTCCTGGGCCTTTTGCAAAGCGGCGGCTTCTGCAGCTTTCCGGGAAGAAATGCATGCACGTGCGGAAAAAATGATCACAAGAACAAGTATGATCAGGATCCCGCCAGCTGCAAGAAACATTTTCTGACGGCGTACCTGGTAATATCTGGATTTTTTGCTGATGTCATTCCTGCGAGTCCCGGTGGAATGTGAACGGGAATTACGGGATGCAGAACCAGAATGCTTCCGCCGTGCTTCCCGTGCTCTGGCGGCTTCTCTGCGTGCCTGCTCTGGATCATGGCCATGAGGCGGCCGCCTTTGATTGTCGTTTGCCATTCTTTTTCTCCTTCGTATGTAAAGATATCTTTATTATAGAAGAATGGTAAGTATTGTAAAGAAAGAATCGCGGACTTTTCAGAAAAAAGAAGTTTTTGATATTAATAATTAGGCCAAAAGGCAGAAATATAAACTACAGGGAGATGGTGCTGATATGATATTATATATCGGAAATCATACAAGTTCGTCCAAAGGCTATGCTGCATGGGGCGTCAGATGCTGAAAAACGGTGGAAACACGTTCGCTTTTTTACCCGCAATCCCAGAGGAGGCAAGGCAAAAGAGATCGATCCCGCAGATGTGGAAAGATTTCTGGAGCTTTCCAGGGAAAATCATTTTGGAAAGCTGGTGGCACATGCACCGTATACCATGAATGCCTGTGCCGCAAAAGAAATCTGAGAGATTTTGCAAGAGAGATCATGGCAGATGATCTGAAACGTATGGAATATACACCGGGAAATTATTATAATTTTCACCCGGGCAGTCATGTAGGGCAGGGAACTGAGACGGGAATTACCAAAATTGCGGAAATCCTCAATGATGTCCTTACAGAAGAACAGAGTACGACCGTCCTTCTGGAAACTATGTCCGGCAAGGGTTCGGAAGTAGGAGCAACGTTTCAGGAGCTTCGTGATATCATTGACAGGGTGGAAAAAAATAATAAACTGGGTGTCTGCCTGGATACCTGTCATGTATGGGATGGCGGTTATGATATTGTCCATGATCTGGATGGTGTTCTTGATGAGTTTGACCGGGTGATCGGCCTTTCTAGATTGAAGGCTGTTCATCTCAACGACAGTATAAACGGATTGGGCAGTCATAAGGATCGCCATGCAAAGATCGGCGAAGGCCAGATCGGCCTGGATGCACTTGTGAATGTGGTGTGCCATCCGGCTCTTGAGGGAATTCCCTTTATTCTGGAGACACCAAATGATGATGAAGGATGGAAAAGAGAAATTTCACTTTTACGAGAACGATATTCCATGAAAGGAGATTGATCCATGAAAAAGTTCAGATATTTTATCCTGGTGCTTGCCGGGGTGGCAGCGATGATGCTGGGAGGATGCAAAGATAAGGAAAAATATGACGAATCTGCTTTTCAGGATGACCTGGAACCTCTGAGTGAGGATGAAGTGGAGGCCATGGACCAGAATGGTGACGATGAGATGGCAGTAGCTGATGAAAGCGACCTGGAGCAGCTGCAGGATTCTGAAAATGCTGCAGGATCAGGAGACACAGATGGGTCCGCTTCATCGGATGCAGCAGACTCACAGAGCGAAAAGAAACTGGATGAAAATGGCACCTATACAGATAAAGATGAAGTGGCCCAGTACATTTATGAGTATGGCCATGTACCCTCCAATCTGACTGCTGCAGACTACGATAATGCAGACAGTATGCTTCCGGTAGAGGAGGGCGTAACCTATCAGCAGTGCAGTTGATGATGCAGGGAAACAGAAGCTGATCTTCACTCAGGATGCAAAGCGCATTTATTACACAGACGATGACGGACAGTCTTTTGACGAGATCTATTAAAATCAAAAGAACAAAATAAGACCCCCGGATACAGATAAACGATCAGTATCCGGGGGATTTTGCATGTCAGGGCTGAGACTGATCAGTGGACAGATTTTTCATTTCAGCTCCGTCCATAAAAGCTTTTGCGTTTTCTAGGGTTGTCTCCGCAATATTGGTCAGTGCTTCTACCGTAAAGAATCCCTGATGTGAGGTCATGGTCACATTTGGAAGGACAGAAGACGCTGGATCGTGGAAGTAGGAAGAATGCTGCTTGACATGTCTTCATATACATATGCAGATTCTTCTTCGTAAACATCCAGACCAACGGCGAAGAATTTGTGATCACGGATACCTGCGATCAGGTCATCGGTTTTGATCAGTCCACCTCTGGAGGTATTTACAAGGATCACACCATCTTTCATTTTTGCAATCGTTTCGGAGTTGATCAGATGCTCTGTTTCCGGAGTCATCGGACAGTGCAGACTGATCAGATCACTGGTGGAAAGGAGTTCGTCCAATGAAACATACTCCAGAAAGTCAAGATTTTTATTAGGGAAAAGATCATAAGCAATTACCTTCATGCCAAAGCCGCGGCAGATTTTTGCCATTGCCTGACCGATTTTTCCGGTCGCCGATGATTCCGGCTGTTTTCTGATAAAAGTTAACGCCCATGAGACCGTTCAGTGCAAAGTTGTTTTCACGGCATTTGATATATGCCTTGTGGGTGTGCCGGTTGGCGGTAAGAGCCAGTGCCATGGCGTGTTCGGCAACTGCTTCCGGAGAATAACCGGGAACACGTGCCACCTGGATCCCGCATTTTGCTGTAGTTTCCAGATCAACATTATTGTATCCGGCACAGCGCATCAGGATCAGTTTTACACCCTGGCGGTGAAGTTCTTCAATGACCGGTGCGCCGAGATCTGCATTTACAAATGCACAGATGGCATCGTAGCCGTGGGCAAGAGCTGCGGTTTCTTCATGGATATTTGCTTCAATGAATTAATTTCAATACCTGGATAAGATGGAAGCAGCTTCTCAAAAAATTCCCTATCGTAGCTCTTGGTGTCATAAAACAAAATTTTCATAATCGTTGCTCCTCTCTGGAAATAATTATTTTCCGAAAAAATAATACCATAATAGTAGGAATTTGGAAAGTGGGAAAAACGATAAAATTTATCAAAAAAATGGTTTCATTTTGGAATTATGATATCCATAATAAATAAATAAAAAATATACGAAATACAAAAAGAAGAGACATTTTATGCACTGTCATCTGATGGAACAGATGTTGTGATACATGAAAATGCTCTCTGTCTGGATATAAGATAATTATTCTGCCAGACTATAAAGATCGGAATAGAATTCCGGATAGGAGATGTTGACACATTCTCCGTTTTTGATGGAAAGTGTTCCCTCACAAAGCAGTCCTGCTACTGCAAAAGACATGGCTACACGGTGATCCAGATGAGAATCGATCTCTGCGCCATGAAGGGCTTTTCCACCATGAATGATCATGCCATCTTCGGTTTCCTGGATCTCTGCGCCCATTTTCCGAAGATTTTCCGTCATAACCTGGATGCGGTCGGACTCTTTGACACGAAGCTCCTGTGCATCCCGGATAACAGTGGTTCCTTCTGCAAAAGCTGCCATAACGGCGATCATCGGAAGTTCATCGATCAGAGTAGGAATGATCGCGCCCTCTATTGTGGTCCCGTGAAGCGCAGAGGAGCGGATCAGAAGATCGGCAGTAGGTTCGCCCTCTGTGGTTTCATTGAGAAGTGTGATATCTGCTCCCATGGCCCTGCATACACGGAGGATGCCGTCACGGGTCGGATTGATCCCCACATTTTTCAGAAGGATCTCACTGTTGGGAACAAGAAGACCTGCTGCGATAAAATAAGCTGCAGAAGAGATATCTCCCGGAACCAGGATCTCACGTCCGTAAAGAGATGGGTCCGGTTTGATTGGATGCTGTTGTTCCCTCTGCGGTTACATTGGCGCCAAAGTAATTCAGCATGATCTCCGTGTGATTTCTGGAAAGGACCGGCTCTGTTACACGGGTAATGCCGTCAGCGTACATTCCGGCAAGAAGTACGCAGGATTTTACCTGGCAGATGCTACAGGAGAATTGTAGTGGATGGCATGGAGCTTTTTTCCGGAGATCTTAAGCGGTGCACATCCGTTTCCGTTGAGACTTACGATATCGGCACCCATTTGGGAAAGCGGAGTCATGATCCGTTTCATAGGGCGTTTCTGGATGGAAGCATCGCCGGTAAGCTCTGATACAAAGTCCTGTCCTGCAAGGATTCCGGAGATGAGGCGGGTGGTAGTACCGCTGTTACCGACGTCAAGAGTCTCTGACGGAGCACTGAGACCATGGAGACCTTTTCCGTGGACCAGGATCTCTCCTTCTGTATTTTCAATGTTAATACCCATTTTCCGGAAACAGGAAATAGTGGAGAGACAGTCTGCACCCTCCAGAAAATTTGTGATCCGGGTAGTGCCTTCTGCAAGAGAGCCGAACATGACAGCTCTGTGAGAAATGGATTTATCTCCGGGAATGGCAAGAGAGCCGGATAATTTTTTTGCTTTTTTGATTTCCATATTAGTTACCTGCCTGTATTGTTATTTTTAAAATTCATAGCAGCAGATCGGATATCTGCTGCCGTTTATATATCAGCGTTCGCAGATCTTGTAATTACGTTTTGTAAGAAGCACTTTAGCCTGCTCCAGAGCTGCGTCTGTATAAAATTCGATTTTCAGAACGCCATCTTCAAATTCTCGGTTGTGGATAATACCGATATTTTTGATGCTGACCTTTTCTGTTGCAAGGATGGTTGCAATGGTTGCAATGGCACCGGCCTCATCTGCCACATCGATATAAAGGACATAGGAGCGGGGGGATCAGGCTGTTGTCTACAATGTCAATGGAGTCACGGTAATCCTTGGAGCTTGCAAACATGTCAAAGATGTTGTCGGCTTCTTTGTTGTCAATGGAACAGCGGATCTGGATCAGCATACGGATAAATTCATCCAGAACCGTGGAAATGTTTTTCTGATTTTCCAGACAGATCTGTTCCCACATAACCGGTGAAGAAGAGGCAATACGTGTGATATCACGGAACCGCCGGCTGCGATTCATTTTCATATACTGGGCGTCGTTATCCAGTAAGATTTACAAGATTTACAAGAGCGGAAGCTACGATATGAGGAAGGTGGCTGACTCCTGCGTGATGAAATCATGTTCTTCTGCAGTGATAACAAGGGGGATCGCACCAAGAGAGGAGATCAGTTCTGTGAAATCAGAAATTTTTCCAAAGCAACTTCTCCTCCCGGAGTGATGATATAATAAGCATTTTCCAGAAGATGATCACTGGAATTGGAAAACCGCTGCGTTCGGAGCCTGCCATAGGATGACCGCCGATGAAGCGTCCTTCAAGTCCGAGCTCGGTTACTTTTTCGTGGATAACGCTTTTTACACTGCCTACATCTGTGAGGATACAGTTCTTTCCAAGAGAATCTTTGATCTTTTCCATGTATTCCACATTAAATTCTACAGGTGCACAGAGAAAAAGATAATCACAGTTATGTAACTGCTCATCGTCAATATCGCAGATCCCGTTGATCACGTTTAAACTGACTGCCTCTGCCAGAGCACTTCTGTCTTTGTCAAAGGCAAGCAGGCGATAATCCGGGTGAAATTTTCGTATGGTTCTGGCAATGGAGCCGCCGATCAGTCCAAGGCCGATAAAACCTATGGTTTTCATAGTACTTCAGAGTCCTTTCAGGTTACTTTTTACTTTTATTCTTTAATAGTGTAAATCACGACTATATTGTAAAAGAAAGTGCGAAAAATGTCAACAAATGTTAGCGGAAACAGGAAGGCCATTTTTATAGCTGTTTACCGTAATGTTTTGCGAACAGGGAAGAGTAATAGAAAGTTACTGTTCATTGGTAATATTCCGCGAAGCGTTTTTTTGTGAGCGAAGGTCACGGAAAACCCGAGACATACCGCGCGAATTATGTGATCAGCATAAATTCTGTGCATCGCGAAGCGTGTTGCTGAGAACGGAGTAAACAGTAACAATAGAAAAAGGCTTGAGAAATCGAAGATTTCGGACGTATAATATAATAAGAAAAAAAACAATATAAGATACAGAGGAGAATTTATCATGAAATATCAGTCAGTTATGGATCTTCACACACATACCGTAGCCAGCGGACATGCATACTGCACACTTCGCGAGATGGCCAGGGCTGCTTCCGATAAAGGCCTTGAACTCCTGGGAATCACAGAGCATGCACCGAAAATGCCCGGAACCTGTCATAAGTTTTATTTCCAGAATATAAAGGTAGTACCCCGTGAAATGTACGGGATCCAGCTGCTTCTGGGTTCGGAGGTAAATATCCTGGATGCGGCGGGAACGGTAGATCTTGAGCAGAAAACCCTGGAGAAGCTGGACGTGGTCATTGCAAGTCTTCATGTTCCATGCATCAGACCAGGCAGCAGACAGGAGAATACGGAGGCCTATCTTAATGCTATGAAGAATCCGTGTGTCAATATCATCGGACATCCGGATGACGGAAGATACGAGGTTGACTATGAGGCGCTTGTACAGGGCGCAAGAGAATACGGTAAAGTCCTGGAGCTGAACAATCACTCCATGGACCTGACTGTAACCGTGAGAATGCAGTAGAGAATGATACCATCATGCTGGAATACTGCAAAAAATATCGGGTACCTGTGGTTATGGACAGTGATGCCATTTTGATCTTCTGATCGGGGAATTTGATCTTGCCAGAGACCTTCTGACTAAACTGGATTTTCCGGAAGAGCTGGTACTGAACCGTTCTGTGGATGCCGTGAAAAAGTATGTAAACCGGAAATTCTGAAAGATAGACGACTGTTCTGTATTAATTGACGGTAACACGAAAAACTTTCTGAAAAAAAGTTGTCAAAATTGAATAAAATACTTGAAATTTGCATGGAAATTTAGTAAAATGTGAACATATTAAGTAAGACAAACAGGGAGGTATTACATATGGACGTTTTCAGAACAGACCGAATCAGAAATGTAGTCCTATTAGGTCATGGTGGCGCAGGCAAAACAACACTGGCTGAGGCAATGGCTTATCTGGCAGGTATGACCAGCAGACTCGGACGTGTTGAGGATGGCAATACTGTCAGCGATTATGACAAGGAAGAAATAAAGAGACATTTTTCCATCACAACTTCTTTGATTCCGGTACCATGGGATAAGATGAAGGTAAATGTACTGGATACTCCCGGATATTTCGATTTTGTGGGAGAAGTAGAGGAAGCAGTCAGTGCCGCAGATGCAGCGATCATCGTTGTTTCCGGTAAGGCCGGTGTTCAGGTAGGAACACAGAAGGCATGGAATCTCTGCGAGAAATATAAGCTTCCGCGAATGATCTTTGTTACAGATATGGACGTGGATGATGTCAGCTATCGTGAGGTCGTGGAAGAGCTGACAGAGCTGTACGGCAAGAGGATCGCTCCCCTTCATTTCCCGATCCGTGAGGATGGTAAGTTTGTAGGTTATGTCAATGTTGTGAAGCAGGCAGGAAGAAGATATATTGATAAGGCCGGCAAGGAAGAATGCCCGGTTCCGGATTATCTGACAGAATATCTTGAGAAATATCATGAAACTCTGATGGAGTCTGTTGCAGAGACAAGCGAAGAATTTATGGACCGTTATTTCGAGGGAGATACCTTTTCCGTAGCAGAGGTTTCCGCCGCTATTGCAACCAATGTACAGGATGGAAGTATTGTTCCGGTATGCATGGGATCACCGGTGAACCTTCGCGGTGTATCTAACCTTCTGGATGATATCTGCGGTTACTTCCCAAGCCCAAGCGGACGTTCCTGCAATGGTATCGCACAGAAGACTAACGAGATCTTTGAGGCCAATTATGACTTTGCCAAGCAAAATCCGCCTATGTATTTAAGACTATCGCGGATCCGTTCCTTGGTAAATATTCTCTGATTAAGGTATGCTCCGGTGTGCTGAAATCCGATGATACACTTCTTAATGTAGAGAAAGGAACAGAGGAGCGTGTAAACAAGCTTTATGTCATGGAAGGTTCCAAACCGATCGAAGTTCCGGAGCTTTTTGCAGGGGATATCGGTGCCATTGCCAAGCTTGGCAGTGTACAGACCGGTGACAGCCTTGCAACCAAGGCGAATCCGATCCTTTATCCAAAGGCTATACTTTCCACACCATATACATATAAGAGATTTAAGGCAGTGAAGAAGGGCGACGAGGATAAGATCGCACAGTCCCTTGCCAAGATGATGACAGAGGACAGAACACTGAAGGTTGTTAATGACAGTGCAAACCGTCAGAGCCTGATCTACGGTATGGGTGATCAGCATCTTGATATCGTTGTCAGCAAGCTGAAGGAGCGCTATAAAGTGGATGTGGAGCTTTCCAAACCGAAGGTTCCGTTCCGTGAAACACTCCGTAAAAATTCAGATGTAGAAGGCAAACATAAGAAACAGTCCGGCGGACACGGACAGTATGGCCACGTTAAGATGCGCTTTGAGCCATCTGGCGATCTGGAGACACCTTATGTATTTGAGCAGGTAGTTGTAGGTGGTGCAGTTCCGAAGAACTACTTCCCGGCTGTTGAGAAGGGACTTCAGGAATGTGTTCTCAAGGGACCTCTGGCTGCATATCCGGTTGTTGGTGTGAAGGCAACCCTTTACGATGGATCTTATCATCCGGTAGATTCTTCTGAGATGGCATTTAAGATGGCAACTATCCTTGCCTTCAAGAAGGGCTTTATGGAAGCGTCTCCTGTACTTCTTGAGCCGATCATCTCCATGAAGATTACAGTTCCGGATAAATATACCGGTGATATTATGGGAGATCTGAACAAGAGACGTGGTCGTGTTCTCGGAATGAATCCGGACCACGAAGGAAATACCATCATTGAGCAGATGTTCCGCTTCTTGAAATCTATGGTTATTCCACTGTCCTTCGTTCCATGACCGGTGGAAGCGGAGATTTCTCCTATGAATTTGCACGCTATGAGCAGGCTCCGAGTGATATCCAGGAGAAAGAGATCGCGGCACGCGCAAGCAAGGTTGACAGTGCTGACGAATAAACAGAGATATTTTTTGAGGGCAGAATAAAGAGTTGACAGGCTGCAGCATTTGCTGTAGCCTGTTTTTAGATGCATTCGTGAGTAAGCAGTCAGAGAAACGAATTGCGCTCATATAGGTTATTGAAGTATGAGCAAAAAAGAAAAGAGAGAGGACAAAAAATGTTAGTATGTGATTATATCGTGGAACAGATTGACGGAGATTATGCACATTTGAAGCGTGTGGATCAGCTGGAGGAGGAACTGAAAGTGGTTGCCAGAGCATTACTTCCGGCAGAAATCTATGAGGGCTGTGAGCTTCATTATGAGCTGATGCAGTATTCAATGAATGATAAGGCTGCAGGATATCGCGGATATGCAGGTGTCAGTCGTACAACCGTATCCAATGTGATCAATGGAAATACAAAACGGGTTTCACAGAGCACCATTGACCGGATCACGGCGATCCTGAAGGAGCAGAATTATGTTCCCCACATGGGATCTGTGATGCTATCCGGACACGGCTCAAGGATCATTGGAGTGGTTCTTGGTTTTTCCTTCATTCATGGTATGCAGTCTCTGCAGGATTCTTTTGTGGGAGAGATCACCGGAACGCTGCAGGTCGAAGCAGAAAACAGAGGCTATTATATTATGCTCATTGGCGGTGAACGGATCGATAATGTGGTAGATATGGCATCCCGTTGGAATGTAGAGGTCTTATCATATATAGTATAATGAAGAACAGTATCATCAGCTTTCCAGAAAGCTGAATAAAAAAATGGTATTGATCGATGCCTATCCGAAGGTGGATATAGCTTTCAGAATGTAGGAGTGGATGATTATTCCGGCGGATATCAGATCGGGGAATATCTGCATTCCTGTGGATACCACCGGGCACTTTTTGTTGCGGAAACAGAGCAGGACAGTGATTATGCCAGATGGCTTGGATTCAAACAGGCTATGGAAAAAAATGGCGGCTTCTGCAGCCGCTCCCGCTATGTGGTGGTTCCCCAGGAACCCCGGCGCAGACTGAAAAAATATGAAGAGCTGCTGCCTCATTTTCTGGAGACAAAGGCGCTGGCATTTTCTTCGGATTACACAGCTGTGGAGGCCATCAATTTTTTTACAGACAGGGGAATCCGGATTCCGGATCAGATTTCCATTACCGGCTTTGATGATAATTTTTATGCGCAGATCGTCAGGCCAAAGCTGACCACCATTCATCAGGATGTTCATCAGAAAGCAGTTCTGGCCTTGCGGAAGCTGCTTCTTATGGCAGAGGGAAAGGAACCTGCCGAAAAAAATGTAAAAGCCCTGTCTGGCTTGTAAAGAGAGATTCTGTAAAAGAGTAGCAGGATCTCTTTTTTTATGTTGTGATGACTTTTCCTGGTGCCTCTCCGGAATGTGGTAGGAATTCTTTCGTCGGACAGTAGTGCTTTATTGTTAAAACTGCATAAAAAAAACAAAAAAGTTTGGCAGTAATTTAAGTTTCACGAGAAACCTGTTGATTTTAAAGGGTGGATAGGATATGCTGATTTTAGAATCAACAGAAAAAGGAGGCAATTTACCATGAAAAAAAACTGGTGGAAAGAAAGCGTGGTATATCAGATCTACCCGAGAAGTTTTAAGGACAGCAACGGAGACGGAATTGGTGATATTCCCGGGATCATAGAAAAACTGGACTATCTGAAAGAACTGGGAGTAAATGTTCTCTGGATCTCACCCATGCTGGAATCTCCGCAGGATGACAATGGCTATGATATTTCCGATTACCGCAGAATCTATAAAGAATATGGAACCATGGAGGATTATGAAAAGCTTCTTGAAGAAGCGCATAAACGGGGCATTAAGATCCTCATGGATCTGGTCGTAAACCATACTTCCGATGAACACAACTGGTTTATTGAAAGCAGGAAATCCAAAGATAATCCTTACAGGGATTACTATATCTGGAGAGAGCCGGTGAATGGAAAAGAACCGAATAACTGGGGAAGTGCGTTCGGAGGACCTGCATGGGAGTATGATCCTCAGACAGAGATGTATTATCTTCACCTGTTTTCAAGAAAACAGCCGGATCTGAACTGGGAAAATGAAAAGGTTCGTCAGGAAGTTTACGATATGATGAATTTCTGGTGTGAAAAAGGAATCGACGGTTTCCGAATGGACGTGATCAGCATGATCTCCAAGGATCAGTCATATCCGGATGGAGAAATGAATGGAGGATTATACGGTGATTTTGGTCCTTACTGCGTCCATGGCCCGAGGATCCATGAGTTTCTTCAGGAAATGAACAGAGAGGTTTTATCCCGATACGATGTGATGACAGTTGGAGAAACCTCCGGTGTGACTATCGAAGAGGCACAGAAATATGCAGGTGAGGACAGGAATGAGCTGAACATGGTGTTTCAGTTTGAGCATGTAGAGGATCAGGGATCAGACCATGGTAAATGGACTACCGAGAAATACGATTTCCAGGAATTTAAAAAGGTTATGATCAAATGGCAGGAAGAGCTTGCGGGAAAAGCATGGAACAGTCTGTTTCTTGGAAATCATGACCAGCCAAGAAGTGTTTCCAGATTTGGAAATGATAATCCGGCATACAGGGAAACTTCAGCCAAGATGCTGGCAACCTGTCTTCATATGATGCAGGGAACTCCTTATGTTTATCAGGGAGAAGAGCTTGGAATGACCAATGCTTATTTTACAGAGCTTAAGGATTATCGTGATATCGAGAGTATTCAGTATTTCCATGAATATACAGAAGCAGGTATTTATACACCGGAATATATGATGAAGTGCCTGATGCTGAGAGGACGTGACAATGCCAGAACACCAATGCAGTGGGAGGATTCTCATCAGGCCGCTTTACGGAGGGAACGCCATGGATCAGGGTAAACTCTAATTATAAGGAGATCAATGCGAAGCAGCAGCTTTCAGATCCGAATTCTATTTTCCATTATTATCAGAAGCTGATCCGTTTAAGAAAAGAAAAACCAGTGATCGTTTACGGTGTTTTTGAGGCACTTTACAGAGATCATGATCAGATTTTTGCATATACCAGAACTCTTGAGGGAGAGAAGCTTCTCACAGTCTGCAATTTCAGTGAGCATGTGGCAGAAATGGAAATTCCGGAAGAATTTCAGAAAAATGCAGAATGTCTGATCACAAATCTTGGAAGAAAGGATTTTGGAAAGAAAGTGGTCCTGAAACCTTATGAGGCATTTGTTCTTTACAGAAATCTGTAACAGGAGAGGGAAAAATGATAAAAAATATGTATATGGAGAGCCCTTTGAGACTGAGGCACTGACAGAAAACATTGAGACAGCAGAAGGAAAGCCAGGATATGGAGAAATCTGTGCAGAAGATGGATTTTCTTTTACTTATATCATGGATGAAGAGGATATCGTCTACGGATTGGGAGAATCCAACCGCGGTATCAACAAGAGAGGATTCATTTACACCAGTAACTGTACTGATGATCCGGAGCATACAGAGGATAAACATTCCCTGTACGGTGCACATAATCTTATCATTGTGTCCGGAAAAGAAACCTTTGGAATGTTTTTTGACTATCCGGCAGCGATCACCTTTGACATTGGCTATACCAGAATGGATACCATGAAGGTAACCTGCGAAAATGCAGACCTGAAGCTTTATGTGATCGAAGGGGAGAGTCCCTATGATATTGTAAAGCAGTTCCGTCATGTGATCGGAAGAAGCTATATCCCGCCGAAATTTGCCTTTGGATTTGGCCAGAGCAGATGGGGCTATACTACAAAAGAGGATTTCCGGAAGGTTGCAGCTGGATATCGTGAAAATCATATTCCTATTGATATGATCTATATGGATATTGATTATATGCAGTCTTATAAGGACTTTACATTAAGTGAAGAGAATTTTCAGGATTTTCCGGAATTCGTAAAGGAACTGAAGGATCAGGATATCCGTCTGATCCCGATCATCGATGCCGGCGTCAAGGTAGAGCCGGGATACGATGTTTATGAGGAGGGTGTTAAAAACCGCTATTTCTGCCAGAGAGAGGACGGCAGTGATTTTGTAGCTGCTGTATGGCCGGGGGATACTCATTTTCCGGATGTATTGAACAAAGATGCCAGAAAATGGTTCGGTGACAAATACCGTTTCCTGATCGAGAAGGGAATCGACGGTTTCTGGAACGATATGAATGAGCCGGCGATCTTCTATTCCACAGAGGGAATGAAAGAGGTCAAAGAGCTTGCAGGAGAATTTGCAAAAGATACGGAAGGAAAGATCCATATCTGGAAGATGCAGAGTGCACTTCGCAATGTTGCAAACAATCCGGAAGATTATCGGAGATTTTACCATAATGTGGATGGCAGAAAGATCCGCCATGACAAAGTCCATAACCTGTTTGGCTACAATATGACCAGAGCAGCAGGGGAGGCTTTTGAACGGATCGATCCGGAAAAACGTTTTCTGATGTTCTCCAGATCATCCTATATTGGTATGCATCGTTATGGTGGGATCTGGACCGGCGATAATAAATCCTGGTGGGCTCATATCCTTTTGAACCTGAAGATGATGCCATCTCTGAATATGTGTGGTTTCCTGTATGCAGGAGCAGATCTGGGTGGATTTGGCGCTGATACAACAAGAGAACTGCTGCTTCGTTTCCTGGCACTTGGAGTATTCACACCGCTGATGCGTGATCATACAGCGATCGGTACCAGAGAGCAGGAATGCTACCAGTTTGAAAATGTGGAAGATTTCCGTCATGTGATCGGTGTAAGATATCGTCTTATTCCATATCTTTACAGTGAATATATGAAGGCGGCTCTGAACGATGATATGTATTTCCGGCCGTTGGGCTTTGTTTATCCGGAGGATAAGATTGCTGTACATGTGGAAGACCAGCTGCTTCTTGGAAATGAGATCATGATCGCTCCGGTTTATGAACAGAACGCAAGAGGCCGTTATGTATATCTTCCGGAGGAGATGAAGTTTGTGAAATTCCTTCCGGATGGAACCATTGCAGAGGAGATCCTTGAAAAGGGTGTTCATTATGTAGAGGTGGCACTGAATGAGATTCCATTGTTTATCCGGAAGGGAAAATGTATTCCGGTTGCAGAAGCAGCGGAATGTGTGGCAGCTCTGGATACAAAAAATATGCAGCTTCTCGGATATGAAGGTGCGGAGATATACCTTATATGAGGACGATGGGGTCCATAAGGATTACGACAGAGAAGAAAATTACCGTGTTCTGAAAAAATAAAGTCAGCAAAATGAAATATAAATTTCTGTGTTACATCATTTGCGTTAAACAGTATAAAGAATACAGGATGTGAACAGTTGATAAACAGAAAAGCCGTAAGTATATGTGAAAGTTTCTTAAACATATATCTTACGGCTTTTGCTATTGCTGCTTTACATAAAATATTTTATGTAAAGTAATTCGCATTCTGTTTAAATAACACTTCAGAAAGATTTGTTTATGCTTCTTCCTCAATCTGGATAACATTTTTCAGTACAGAGCAGCATGCCATGTCACCGATAACATTGACACAGGTGGCGCCCATATCACAGAGGGTATTGATGCTGATATAAACACCAAGAACTCCGGCAGGAAGTCCGGCCATAGTTGCCAGTGCTGCGAAAGATGCGATAGCACCACCGGGAACACCTGGAGTACCAACGGAAAGCAGTACGTTTGCAAGAAGGATAATGATCATAAGAGGAATACTTACATGGATCCCGCAGCGTTTGCAAAGAACATGATCATAAAGGACATCAGGATAGATACAGCATCCATATTAACGGTAGCACCAAGAGGAATGGCGATGCTGGTGATCTGGTTGGATACGCCCATTTCTTCTTCCATACACTGCTTGCTTAATGGAATGGTTGCGGAGCTTGAGCAGGTTCCGAAGGCGTTCAGTGCTGCTGGCAGGATCGCTTTCAGGAATTTCAGCGGACTCTGTTTGCCGATCAGCTTTACAGAGAGACCGTACACTACAATAGCGAAGCCAAAGAATGCCACATACAGAATGACAAGCTGTGTTGCAAGGGAAATGATCGTTTCAGTTCCGTTGGCTTCCACAACCGGTACGATGGTACAGAAAACACCGATGGGTGTAAAGTACATGATGGTTGTGATGATCTTCAGGCATACTTCATTGATGGAATCAATCAGATTCAGGAATGGAGTTCCTTTTTCACCGACTGCGATCAGTGTGAAACCGATGATCAGGCAAACACCAGAACCTGGAGCATGTTTCCGTCAGCAAATGCGGCGATTGGGTTGGAAGGGATCAGGTTTTTCAGGGTGTCAAGGATACTGCTCATTTCTGTAGCCTGGATATCGGCTGTTGCCATCTCAAATTTGACTCCCTTTCCGAGATGGATCAGTCTCGGGATGATCAGTCCGCACAGGCTGGCAAGTGCCGTTGTGCAGAGAAAATAGATCATGGATGCTGCAGTGATCTTGCCGGTAGTACGTGCGTTTCCGATGGAACAGATTCCAATGACAATGGAACAGAAGACCATGGGAAAGATCATCATGTTCAGGGCGTTCATGTAGATACTTCCGATCAGACTGGTCACAGTGAGGACAGGTTCAAACCGTCCGGCCAGGAAAAGTCCTGTGAGGATACCCAGGATCAGTCCTGTAAAGATCGCACCGGTAATATGCTTCCGGTACCAGGAATAAAAAGATTTCATTTATGCGTTCCCTCCTAAGATAAATATGTATGGTATGTATAATATAGGAAAATACATGCAGGAAATTATATCATGTGAAAAAGAAGCGTCAACTAAACCAGGCCAGGATTGCAGGTTCATGTATATTTTGATGGAAAGGGCTGTTTTTGGATTTTTGTTTGACAAATACATCATAAGTAGTTAAAATTAATAGCAGTGTGTGAAAGCATTAAAGTATTAATACTGAGTAATTTGTCAGGAGGAATAAAAAAATGGCTGCACCTTATAACCATAGAGCCATCGAAGCGAAATGGCGCACAAACTGGGAGAAAAAGCCGGTAAATGTCAATGATGGCAAGAAACCGAAATACTACTGTCTGGATATGTTCCCGTATCCGTCCGGAAACGGTCTTCATGTAGGACACTGGAGAGGCTATGTGATCTCTGATGTATGGAGCCGCTATAAAATGCTTCAGGGTTATTACCTGATCCATCCGATGGGATGGGACGCTTTTGGTCTCCCGGCTGAGAATTATGCCATCAAGATGGGTGTTCATCCGGCAGTATCTACAGCAGCAAACATCAAAAATATCAAACGTCAGATCAACGATATCGCAGCGATCTATGACTGGGATATGGAGGTTAACACAACAGATCCGGAATTCTATAAATGGACACAGTGGATCTTTGTAAAAATGTTCAAAGAGGGGCTTGCATATGAGAAGGAGTTCCCGATCAACTGGTGCCCTTCCTGTAAGACAGGTCTTGCAAATGAAGAGGTTGTAAACGGATGCTGCGAGCGTTGTGGCACTCCGGTTACCAAAAAGAACCTCCGTCAGTGGATGCTCCGCATCACAAAATATGCAGACAGACTTTTAAGTGATCTGGATAAACTGGACTGGCCGGAGAAGGTTAAAAAGATGCAGACAGACTGGATCGCAAATCCTACGGCGCAGAGGTCGATTTCCCGGTTGAGGGAAGAGAAGAGAAGATCACGGTCTATACAACAAGACCGGATACTCTTCATGGAGCAACATTCATGGTACTTGCACCGGAGCATGCTCTTGCAAAATCTCTTGCAACAGACGAGACAAGAGAGGCTGTAGAGAAATATATCTTTGATGCTTCCATGAAATCCAATGTAGACCGTCTTCAGGATAAAGAGAAGACCGGTGTGTTCACAGGTACTTATGCGATCAATCCGCTGAACGGCGAGAAGCTTCCAATCTGGCTTTCTGACTATGTACTTGCTGATTATGGTACAGGTGCTATCATGTGTGTACCTGCTCATGATGACCGTGACTTTGAGTTCGCAAAGAAATTCGATATTCCGATCATCCAGGTTATCGCAAAAAGATGGTAAAGAAATTCAGAATATGACAGAAGCTTACACAGAGGCTTCCGGAACCATGATCAACTCCGGTGAGTGGAACGGAATGGAATCTTCCGTACTGAAGAAGGAAGCACCGCATATCATCGAGAAGCTGGGTATCGGACGTAAGACTGTCAACTACAAACTGAGAGACTGGGTATTTTCCCGCCAGCGTTACTGGGGTGAGCCGATCCCGATCGTACACTGCCCGAAATGCGGTGCGGTACCGGTACCGGAGGATCAGCTTCCGTTAAGACTTCCGGAGGTAGAAAGCTACCAGCCGACAGGAACCGGAGAGTCACCGCTTGCAGCTATTGACGAGTGGGTAAATACCACATGCCCATGCTGTGGTGCTCCTGCAAAACGTGAGACAAACACCATGCCTCAGTGGGCAGGATCTTCCTGGTATTTCCTCCGTTATGTAGATAATAAGAATAATAAAGAACTGGTTTCCAAAGAGAAAGCTGATAAATATCTGCCGGTAGATATGTATATCGGTGGTGTAGAGCATGCTGTTCTTCATCTTCTGTACTCCAGATTCTACACCAAGTTCCTGTATGATATCGGAGCTATTGATTTCGATGAGCCGTTTGTCAAGCTGTTCAACCAGGGTATGATCACAGGTAAAAACGGAATCAAGATGAGTAAATCCAAAGGAAATGTTATTTCACCGGATGATCTTGTAAATGATTACGGATGTGATTCCTTACGTATGTATGAGCTGTTCGTAGGACCGCCGGAACTGGATGCAGAATGGGATGACAGAGGAATCGATGGTGTATCCAGATTCCTGAAACGTTTCTGGAATCTGGCTCTTGACAGCATTGAGAAAGATATCCCGGCTACCAAAGAGATGGAGAAGACCCGTCATAAGATGGTATACGATATCACCAGCAGATTGAGGCCTTCAGCCTGAATACCGTAGTGTCCGGATTTATGGAATACACAAACAAGCTGATCGCTATCGCAAAGCAGAATGACGGCGCTGTTGACAAAGAAACCATCGAGACAGTTACCATTCTTCTTGCGCCATTTGTTCCTCATATTGCAGAGGAGATCTGGGAGAAGCTTGGTCATGAGGATTCCATTTTCCATGCACAGTGGCCGGCTCACGATGAGGAGCTTATGAAGGATGATGAGATCGAGGTTCCGGTTCAGATCAACGGCAAGACCAAGGCTGTTATCAGTATTCCGGCAGAAATCTCCAAAGAAGATGCGATTGCCGAAGGAAAGAAGGCAGTTGCAGATAAGATTCCGGAAATATCATCAAAGAGATTTACGTACCGAAGAAGATCATCAATATCGTAGTAAAGTAATAAGATAAATCAAAAACACCCGAAGCAGGGCGGAAGATATTTCTGCTTTTGCCAGGGTGTTTTTTATATGGATAAACATCGTGAAGTAAGTATGCACAAAAATAACTAATGTTATTTAGAATAAATGCCAATAATATTTAGGCATTTTAACAGATTTGCCTAGTTTTTGGTCATGCCAATTATATTGTCTATTGTTATTCAAATGGAAAAAACGTACAGTAACACCATGAGTCAGGCAAAGATAGCAAGAAAGCTTTGGTACTCGAAATGCAGTGTGACGGAATGAAGATGTCCGTTTAGCTAGATTGCATATTTACATTGAGAGAAATAAGGAGAGATAGTATGAGCGCAATGAACACACTTAAGAAATTCGGGCTTGAACAGGCATTCAATTATGTTTATAAAGATCCGGATAAGAATTTTATCAAGATCATGGACTGGGCAGATAAATTTTCCGGTGGTGGATTTCCTACACAGAGAGCAATGATCCGCGCAGCCATTTCTAATCCGGAACATCCGTATTATCCGTTTATTCATAGATTGGTAACTGATATTGATCCGCATGTTATGAAACTCTGGTTGCAAACTTCTTTATCAATGCAAATCTTGCAGGCTGGAAGAAACAGGATGAATGCCGTGAGAAATATGGCTGTAATATCCCGTGGGCAATCCTTCTTGACCCAACAAGTGCATGTAACCTGCACTGTACAGGATGCTGGGCAGCAGAGTATGGAAACAAGCTGAACCTCACCTACGATGAGATCGATGACATCATCCGCCAGGGTAAGGAGCTTGGCGTTTATATGTATATTTACACAGGCGGAGAGCCACTTGTAAGAAAAAAGGATCTGATCCGTCTTTGCGAGAAACATAATGACTGTATCTTCCTTTCCTTCACAAATGCAACACTGATCGATGAGGATTTTGCAAATGATATGCTTCGGGTAGGAAACTTTGTTCCTGCAATTTCACTGGAAGGATTTGAGACTGCAACAGATGGCAGAAGAGGAAATGGTGTATACCAGAAGGTTATCAAGGCCATCAATCTTCTCAGAGAGAAGAAGCTTGTATTTGGTATCTCTGGCATGTTATACGAGTGCAAATTTCGAGTCTATCACATCAGAGGCATTTTTACGACAGCCTTGATCGATCTTTGGA
>ENA-OQAN01000418-OQAN01000418.1-human-gut-metagenome-genome-assembly--contig:-NODE-418-length-23152-cov-3.715092_pt1 | contig 23152 bp, 30 predicted proteins | sample MGYA00242735_ERZ504527 | MGnify/ENA primary metagenome ERZ504527 (study PRJEB26092, sample SAMD00036230) | human gut metagenome | host: Homo sapiens | study: EMG produced TPA metagenomics assembly of... | reverse complement strand
TAGAAAAAAACCTCCTGAAATTGATACGATATTCATCATAGCACAAACAGATGGAAAAAGCGAACGGAAAAATGTCGGAAAAGACGGAAAAATGGTACAAATAATCATAATGACGAAACAGTGCAGATATTGCGAAAATGGATATGTGAAAAATGAGCAGAACAAAGGAGATTAAAAAGGGAAAAACGAGCAATTCAACCAACACAAAACAAAAAAAGAACACCAAAGACAAAAAATAGACACTGTTTTTCTAACAGTCTTTGTGTATAATGAACTCATCAAGCAAGAACGAAAACCTTAAGGAGGTAAAAAGTATGAAAAAGCGTAACATGAAAGTCCTTGCACTGTTAATGACAGTGACAATGGCAGGAACGATGCTTGCTGGATGTGGAGACAGCGGAAGTACAAGCACCGGTTCATCCGGAGGAGCAACAGCATCCTCCAGCGGAACAGCAGATGCATCAAGCGATGCCACAGCAGCATCTTCCAGCACAGCAGATGCTTCCAGCGAAGATACCACAGGTTCAGATGATGTGGTAGGAGAGCTTCCAAGAAATGAAACTCTTTACTTCGCAGGACAGCAGTGGGGTACCGTCAACGATTACAACCCAATGTCCGCAAACTCAAACAATGCAATGGTTATAGCACAGGGCGATGCTTCACGTGTACTTGTTTATGAAACTCTTTATATGTGGAATCCACTGGATGCAAAAATGTATCCGTTGCTTGCAGACGGAGATCCAGTATGGAACGACAATCGTACCGAGATCACAGTGAAAATCAAAGCTGACGCAAAATGGAATGACGGCACACCGGTTACTGCAAAAGATGTAGCAGCTACCTATCATGCACATGTAGATTACAATTCTTCTACCGGCGCTGAAATGAAGAGCTACATTGCAGATGTTGTTGCACAGGATGACAGTACCGTAGTCTTCAAACTGACAACCGATGACTCCGGCGAAGCAGTTAACCCGGTTCTTGCGGAAAGATATCTGCCGATGCTCTACATCATGCAGGAAAATTATTTAAAGACCGTAGCTGACAGAAACAACAACGATGCTGAAGCAATTAAAATGGATAAGATGGACGATCTGGTAACTTCCGGACCGTACAAAAAATACTTTGACAATGACCAGAACGTAGTCTGATCCGCGATGATAATTATTGGGGACAGGCAGATTCCATGTGGGGTAAGCTTCCGGTTCCGAAATATATTTCTCACCCGATCTTTAAAGATAACGCAGCAGCTACCACCGCATTCCAGAATGGTGATATTGATGTGGCACAGATATTCATCACAGACCTTCAGAAATTGTGGTTAGAGCAGGATCTTCCGGTTTCTACCTATGTTGATGAAGCACCGTATCAGCTGTGTATGACAATGCCTACCCTGTTCTTTAATACAGAAGTAGAAGGACTGGATCAGGTAGCTGTTCGTAAGGCAATCGCTATGGCAGTTGACTACGATCAGGTTATTTCTTCAGCAATGTCCGGACAGTCTCCTACCTTCGCAGATGTTCCACGTTCTGTCATGAACCCGACCGATGCTGAGCAGGCTATGGTGGATCAGGATGCCTTAAAAGAGTATCAGTGGTCCAATGCCGATGTAGAAGGTGCTAAGAAGCTTCTGGACGATGCCGGAATCGTAGACACCGACGGAGACGGAATCCGTGAGTACAACGGAAAGAACCTTTCCTATAAGGCTGAGTGCCCGACAGGATGGTCTGACTGGAATGCAACCCTTGAAATCGTAGCAGCAGCAGGAAAGAATATTGGTATCAACATTGAGACCTACTTCCCGGAAGCAGCAAACTTTAGCACCGATTACAGCACCGGAAACTTCGAAATCACCATGCAGTCCGGTCCTGGTACATCAGTTGCCAACCCGTACATGAGATGCCGTTTCTTCATGAGCTCTGATTACAACGATCTTGAGGTTAACTTCAGTGGTAACTTCGGTCATTATCAGAACGACCGTGTAGATGAAATCCTTGCAGCAATTCCTCATGAGACCGATGATGCAAAACTGAAAGATTACTATACAGAACTTTCCAAGATTATGCTGGAAGATTGCCCGTGTGTACCGTTGATGTACAGACCGCAGGTATTCCACGAAGTAAACGAGTCCGTATGGACCAACTATCCGCAGAAAGACGATGGAACCAATGTTCCTCCGATGGACTGCACCGATGGTTATGGCGTAGCAGCACTGTACAATCTGGAACTGATTGACGCTGATTTGCCAAACAGAAAGAAAGCACACACTGAATTGTAACAGAGGCGCCGGAGCCGGGGTGCTCCGGCCGCTTTTACAAAATCAGAAGGAGGGTTCCTCTATGAAAGGAATGAAAAAGTATTATACGCAGAAGATCATGTGGTATCTTTTGACGTTAGTCTTTGCAGTGCTGCTGAACTTCATTCTTCCGCGTCTGATGCCGGGCGATCCGGTTTCAACTATTGCGTCCAAATCGGTAGAAGGTATGACCGATGCGACTGCAATTCAGAAAGTATATGAAGACTATGCAGCGAAATTTGGTATTAACAAACCAATGTATGTCCAGTTTTTTACCTGGGTAAAAAATGCACTTCGCGGTGATTTCGGCATTTCTTTCAGCCAGTATCCGCGTACCGTATCCGATATTATTTCCAGTTCGGTTCTGTGGACCATATGTTTACAGCTTCCGGCCATTATTGTTGGATGGATTCTTGGTAACCTGCTTGGTGCAATTGCAGCTTACATGAAAGGTGTTTTCGACAAGGCAATCCTTCCGGCATTCCTGTTTATCAGTAACGTACCTGCCTTTGGTATGGCAACCGTACTTTTATTTGTTTTCTCACTGAAATTACATATTGCACCTGCAGCAGGCGGCTATGCGAGCAGTATGATTCCGCATATGAGCCTTGCTTTTATGAAATCTGTGCTTTCACATTACCAGTTGCCGTTCTGGTCTATCGTAATCATCACGATCGGCGGCCAGGCTATTGGTATGCGTTCAATGTCAATTTATGAATTGAATGCCGACTATGTAAAATACAGTCGTTTCCTTGGAATCAAGGATCATACGATTGTGAAATATGTGTTCCGTAACGCAATGCTTCCGCAGATCACCGGTCTTGCAATGTCCCTTGGTACCATGATAGGCGGCAACCTGGTAGCTGAGATGGTATTCAGTTATCCGGGACTTGGAACAACGATGCTCTCAGCAGTTACCGGCCAGGATTATCCGCTGCTTTCTGCCTGTACGTTAATCATTACTATCATGGTTCTGCTGGCCAACCTGCTTGTTGAACTTCTGTATGCAGTCATTGACCCACGTGTCAAAGCATCCCAGCAGGATTAGAAAGGAGAATACGCTATGAAAAATACAATCAAACAGATTTTTCATTCAGGAAAATTCGTGACAGGATTTGTAATCTTCTTGGCAATTCTCCTGACTATTATCATCTATCCGCTTGTTGTGGCAAAAGATCCGCTGGCAATGATCGGAAACGGAAACTTTTTCAAACCGGGTACCTATCTTTCGATTCAGGACACCGTAAATTCCGGCAAAACGTATAAGATGAATGTTGATGCAACCGCATCCATCGTTGAAAGCAAACTGACAATGGACAACCGTTCTATGATGGCAGAATGGCTGGAAAAATACGGCGGTGTAGATGCCAGTGAAATCGATGTTACCGATGCAGAAGGTCTGATTGCTCTCTGGGAGGAAAAATATGACCCAAATGCAGAACAGAAAGGCCTTATCGCAGCAAAAAAGAAAAAATATCAGCGTCTTGACAACGAAATCGACGGTATTTTAGAGGATGTTCCAACCATTATTGCCGAGAAAAATGAAGAGACCGGTGAGCTGGAAGAGGTTCAGAGCATCGACAGCAAGCAGTACATCAATGAAAAAGATGTCATTAACCGTCAGAACTTTGTTCTTGGTACAGATAACTTTGGTCGTGATGTTTTGACTGAGCTGATCTCTGCAACAGGTTCATCCCTGAAAATTGGTCTGGTTGCGGGAATCATTGCAACGTGATCGGACTGTTCCTCGGACTTCTTGCAGGTTACCTTGGAGGTTTTGTGGACAACCTGATTCTGTTCTTTACCAACTTGTTCACCGTTATCCCATCCTTCGTTCTCCTGATCCTCATCTCCTACAGCGTAGGTGAGTCTCAGAGGGGAATCATGATGGTGGCACTCCTGATCGGAATTACCGCATGGCCGTGGACAACACGTTCCGTACGTTCCCAGGTTATTTCTCTTCGAAACCGTGACCATGTAAACCTTTCCAAACTGTCCGGCCACAGCATGCTGCGGATTGTCCTTACCGACATCCTTCCGTACGTTGCATCCTACGTTGTTATGGCCTTCATTCTCCAGATTTCCTCCGGAATTCTGGCAGAGGCACAGCTTTCTATGATCGGACTTGGACCGGCAACCACAAAGACTGCAACACTTGGTCTTATGATGCAATGGGCAACCCAGTACAATGCACACTTAAACGGTGCATGGTGGGCATATTTCCCGGTCATTCTTGTAATCGCACTTATTTCATTCTCTCTTAACCTGATGAACACCGGTCTTGACCAGGTATTCAACCCGCAGTTAAGAGACTAAGGAGGCAGCTATGGGAAAAGTAATGCTGGAAGTAAACAATCTGAAAACGAAATATGTAACTCGTTTTCATGAAGATGTATACGCCGTAGACGGAGTCTCCCTGAAGATTGAGGAGGGAAAATCCCTCGGTGTAGCAGGTGAGTCCGGCTGTGGTAAATCGACGCTGGCACTGTCCCTGATGGGCTATTATTTCGCACCGCTTCACTACATCAGCGGCGATATTATCGTAGATGGAAGAAAAATTTCCGGAATGAAACCAGACGATGTCCGGAAAAATATTCTGGGCAATGAGATCGCCTACATTCCGCAGGCAGCAATGAATGCTCTGAACCCGACACAGAAAATCATCCGATTTGTAGAAGACGTTATTCATGCGCATGATCCGAAAATGCCGAGAAAGGATATTTATGATCTGGCAAAAGAACGTTTTCAGATCTTAGGCCTGCCGGAGGAGGTACTGCAGAAGCATGCGGTTGAGCTTTCCGGAGGTATGAAACAGAGAACCGTTATCGCAATTTCGACCATTCTTTCTCCGAAGGTACTGATCGCCGATGAGCCATCGTCCGCGCTGGATGTAACTTCCCAGAAAATGGTTATTAAAATGATGCGTGATCTGATGGAAAAAGGATTTATCAAATCCATGATCTTCATCACACACGAGCTGCCGCTTCTTTACAACGTAACCGATGATATTATGGTTATGTATGCTGGACAGATTGTAGAAAAAGGTACCGCAAAAGAAATGGTATTCGATCCGCTGCATCCATATTCCAAAGGTCTGATGGGATCGATCATCGTTCCGGAGGAAGGTGTAAGAGAACAGAAGCTGACTGCAATTCCGGGAACTCCGCCAAACCTGAAGCATCCGCCGGAGGGCTGCCGTTTCGCAGATCGCTGTCCTTATGCACAGCCAACCTGCCGCGGTATGAAACCAGAGGTCATCGAACTGCCGAACGGAAGAGAGTACCGCTGCCTGATGTCTGAGAGAAAGGTTCGGGAGGTGTATGCAAATGCGTGATGGTAAAGAATTAAAACCATGCCTCTCCGGAAGAGGCGTAACGAAAGTGTTTGGCTTTGGCGATGCAAAAACGGTCGCTGTAGACCATGTTGATTTCGATTTCATGAAGGTGAATTTGTTTCTATCGTAGGAGAATCCGGATCCGGAAAAACAACCCTTTCGAAGATGTTGCTCGGGCTGATCAGCGTAACGGAAGGTGAAATTGATTTCCAGGGTAAACCAAGAGACATCTCGAACGGAAAGAAGAAAAAAGAGTACTGGAAGGGAATTCAGGCGATTTTCCAGGATCCGTTTGCTTCCTACAATATGTTTAAACGTGTAGATTCTGTTCTGCTGGATTGCATTAATATGCGCGGTGACAAGAATCTGCCGAAAGAAGAAAAAGAACGTCTGATGACAGAGGCCTGCAGCTTTGTAAACTTAAAATACGCAGAACTGACAAACAAATATCCATTTGAGCTGTCAGGAGGCCAGATGCAGCGACTGATGATTGCACGTATTTTCCTTCTGAAACCAAAGATTCTGCTTGCCGATGAGCCGACGTCTATGATTGATGCCTGCTCACGTGCAACGATCCTGGATATGCTGCTGAAGCTGCGTGATGAGATTAATATGACGATTATCTTCATCACCCACGATATTGGTCTTGCTTACTATGTATCCGATAATGTTTATATTATGGAGCATGGAAAATTTGTGGAATCGGGACCGGCAGAAGAAGTAATTCTTCACCCGACAGCAGCGTATACCAAACGTCTGATCAGCGATGTTCCAAAGATTTATGAACCGTGGGATCTGACAACAGTATAACAATGGTACGAAAGCTGTTTCCCCGGAATCATGCTTTGCGTCATATATGAGTCTTGCGAAAAGAGAGACGGTGCACGAAAAAAAAAGTGTACCGTCTTCTCTTTTTGTCAATAATTTTTCTGAAAAAATTGCTTTTTAAAGAAAAAACTGGTAAAATTAGTAAGGTTACAGAACCGAAAAGAAAACTGGGGGATGAAAAATGCGAAACTGGTTTCGCGGACTGAAACTGAACCAAAAATTTACCGTAACATCGTTGATCTTTATTTTTATTCCGCTTTTGGCATGATGTGCTTTGGGTTTAGGAGTATCAAAAAGAATGCCATAGATCATGGGGTAAATGAAGCAGTAACGGCAATAGATCTTACCTGTGCGGAGGTGAATGCAAAAGCGAATGCCTGCTCAATGGTTGTAGATACGCTGCAGGAGTATGAACCGTTGGAAAAATATCTTCTTCATCTCAGGAGGGGAGAGGAGATCTCGGAGAGCTATTATCAGCAATTTCGAAACAACAGCATCAGCATAATCGATAAAATGCAGGAGGCAATGCCAGATCTGTACCAGATCCATATTTTTGCCATGGCAGATGGTTTTCTGGAGCAGCAGCCGATCCTGTACCAGAAGGAAAAGATGAAAAACTGCGCCTGGTACCGAAGCTATCAGGGCGGTGGACAGTGGTTTTTTGACATACAGGAAAAAAATATTATCTCCGGTACAAAAAAAGAAGGTTCCCATTTGATGACTTATGTACGGGAACTGCGGGATCAAAGCGGAGGAAGGCTTGGCGTGATCGAGGTATCCATGCGTATGGCAGACATATTTCCCGAAATTTATCGATCCGGTGACAGCAGCTGGGCCTGCTTTGTTGATGAAAATTGGAATTTATATGACTGCGGAAAAACAGCGGCAGCCTGCAAATGGCAGTCCTATCGGGGCTGATTCTGTTCCGGGCAGGAATCCGTGACAGAAAAGAGAGTCAGCAGAGCGCGGTGATTGACCGGAAAAACGTTGCAATTGTGCTTCGGAAAGTCGATAAACTCAATGGAATGTTTGTAACACTGACCAATTTGGATGATGCAACCGGAAACATGATCAAACAGCAGCAGAGAATGCTGCTTGAATTTGCCGGCTTCGGGCTGCTTCTGATTGTGGTGGTCAATCTGATTGTGCGTGGCCTGCTGAAGGAGTTTTATGACGTCCTGTGTGAGATGCGTCAGATTGACAATGGAACAACAAAGATAAAGGTTTGTTACAGTGCAGAAGAGATGCGGGAAATGAGCTATGGTATCAACGGAATGCTGGAGAGAATTCAGAAACAGAACGAGGAAAGCATCAAAAGGGAGGCAGCGCTGAAAGATACGGCAATCCGGGCAATGCAGAACCAGATTAACGCTCATTTTATTTATAATGTTCTGGAATCCATTAAGATGATGGCTGAGATTGATGAAGAGTATACGATTTCCGATGCGGTAACAGCACTTGGTGAAATGCTGCACTACAATATGCGCTGGAATAAATTTCTGGTAACCGTTCAGGATGAGATGAATTATATTCAGAACTATGTGGAACTGATGAATCTGCGGTATGATTTCACAATTACATTATCTGTTCAGATACCGGAAATTTGTATCGGCAGGATATCCCCAAGATGTCTCTTCAGCCGATTGTGGAAAATGCAATCACACATGGAATTGAGGAGCTGGATGCGGACGCCGTCATTGAAATCAAAGGAATAGAGCATGAAAAGAGCTTTGAGATTGAAATCACAGATTCCGGAATAGGCATGTCAGAAAAGCAGCTTGCAATTCTGAGACGTAAACTAAGAATGCGCCTGAATTCAGATACACAGCCGAAACATGGAATCGGGCTTCGGAATGTACAGGACAGAATCCACATTCAATTTGGAACAGAGTATGGGCTGTCGGTCTATACAAAAGAGCATTGCTATACGAAGGTGAGCATTCATCTTCCCATCACGAGGGGGAAATATTCTCCGATGGATCAAGAGGGTGACGAGAAAGAGGAAGAAAAAGAAAATGAATACACTGCTGGTTGTAGAAGATGAAAAATTGATTCGACAGGGAATCGTGGCGATGATCCGGCGAAGCAGCGTGCCGGTGGAGGAGATTCTGGAGTGTCGAAACGGAGAAGAGGCATTGGAGATTTTGAGAAAACAGAGGGTGGATGTCATGTTCACTGATATCCGTATGCCCAAAATGGACGGTCTGACACTGGTCAACAAAATGGAGGAGCTGTCACAGAAACCTGTTGTTATTGTTTTAAGCGGCTATGATGAATTTTCCTATGCGGTTGAAATGATGAAACATGGAGTTCGGGACTATATTTTAAAACCGATCAAGCGGGAGACGATAGAACAGCTTCTGGAAAATCTGGAACGAGAGCTTTCGGAGACCCGGGAAACGGAAGAAGAGGAAGAACGGTGCTTTTTAAATCAGCTCCGTTATCTGATGATGAATGCAGAAATGGCCGAAGAAAAAGAATGGATGGATATGGAAAGCAGGATCCGGCGCCACATCGGAAACGACAGCTTCCGGATCCTGCTGACCAGCAAGGCAAATGGGGAACGGTTTTCGAAATGCAGCGGAATTCTGCTGGAAGGCGTAGAAGGAGGAGTTCTGTATCTTTTGCCGGAACCGGAGGCAGAGCGGATCATGAAAGAAAAAGATGAGAGATTTTGTCTCGGAGTGGGAAAAGAACATCATTCTGTGATGGAAATTCCAGAGGCATACCAGGAAGCACTGCTGGCCCGGGAAATGGCATTTATACAGAAAAATCCTGTGGAAGAATATCAGAAAAAATGTTTTGAGGAAAAGCCGGAACTGGCACAGTTTCAGGAAAAATTTATTCTGCAGGTGCCAACGGACCGGGCAGATACTGTGCTGCGAAAAATGCGGAACTGGTATTTTGAGGCAGCACATCAGAGGGTTTCCCCCTATCAGCTTCTGGCAGTAACAGAAGCAATCTGTAAAGAGCTGGATCTTTTTCATCGAGTGGCGGAAAAACAGGAAAAAATGTCCGCGCCCTCTGCAGTACCGTGATGCAGATCTGTTTCTGGATGCGTTTGAAAAATGGATACACGTTTACAGGGAAAGCCTGAAAAGTCAGACAGCCGGAAAAGAAAAAATGGAAGAGGCAATTTCATATATTCGGGAAAATTATGCAAAAGATCTGAATATGGCAATGGTATCTAACCATATTTGTATGAATTATTCGCTGTTTTCAGCAGCGTTTAAAGAACATACCGGTGTGAATTTTGTGAACTATCTGAAGGAAATCCGCATTGCGGAGGCAAAGCGTCTGTTGATTCAAACAGAAGATAAAATTACGGAAATTGCCAAACAGGTTGGATTTGAAAATGATAAGCATTTCATGAAATCATTTAAAACGGCATGCGGCGTATCACCGTCTGAGTTCCGAAAAGATTACAAAATGGTTTCCAACGAAAAGGGAGGACAGGATGAGTAAAGAAAAAGAAACCGGAAAAGAGAAGAGAAGAATCCGCCAGCTGGCGCGGTATTACATTCCATATAAGGGATTGTTTTTTACCGACATGTTTTTTGCAATGCTTGGAGCAGCCATTACACTGGTGATTCCACTGATTGTACGGTATATTACGAGTACGGTTGTGGAAAAGCCGCTGGAGCAGGCAACGGGTGAGATTATCCGCCTCGGTATTCTGATGATTGCTATGGTTCTGGTTGAAATGTACTGTAACTTTTATATTGCCTATTACGGCCATGTGATGGGGGCGCGGATTGAGCATGATATGCGGAACGAGATCTTCGGCCATTATCAGAAGCTTTCGTTTGCTTTTTTCGATAACCAGAAGGTCGGCCATCTGTTGTCACGCATCACAAGCGATCTGTTCGATATCAGTGAGCTTTTGCATCATGGGCCGGAGAATATTGTCATTTCGTTTATCAAACTGATCGGCGCGATGATTATTCTGTTTGTGGTAAATCCGATGCTGGCATGTGTGCCGCTTGTGGTTATTGTGGTGATGCTGCTGTTTGCGTTAGTGATGAACAGCCGCATGAAGAGTGCATTCAAGGAAAACCGCCGCAGAATTGCGGATATCAACAGTCAGATCGAGGACAGCCTTTCGGGGATCCGTGTTGTCAAATCGTTTGGAAATGAGACAGAGGAGATGCGAAAGTTCAATGCGGGAAATGACCGTTTTGTCGATTCGAAGAAGGTCAGCTACCGCTATATGGGAATTTACAATTCGGGAATGGGAGCCTTTTCGACGCTGATTACCGTTATTTCGCTGATTGTCGGCGCATTGCTGATGACAGGTGGGAAGCTTGGGGCGGCCGATCTGGTTACCTTTCTTCTGTACATCAACAACTGCACAGATCCGGTGAAAAAGCTGGTGAACTTTACGGAGCAGTTCCAGAATGGTTATTCCGGTTACGAACGTTTCCTGGAAATTATGAGCATCGCACCGGACATCCAGGACAAGCCGGATGCACTGCCACTGAAGAATGTGCAAGGAGAAGTAACCTTTGAAAACGTTTCGTTCCATTATGAGGAGTCGAAGGAGAATGTGTTAAGCAATGTGAATCTGCATGTCCCGGCAGGAGACTATGTGGCGCTGGTGGGCAGCTCCGGCGCCGGAAAGACGACACTCTGTTCTCGCTTCCGCGTTTTTACGATGTGACAGAAGGAAGGATTCTGCTGGATGGAAAGGATATCCGCGATGTGAAATTGAAGGATCTGCGCGATGAAATCGGTATTGTGCAGCAGGATGTGTACCTGTTTGCGGGAACGATCATCGACAACATCCGCTATGGCAGACCGGATGCGACCGACGAGGAGGTCATCCGCGCAGCGAAAGCGGCCAATGCACATGAATTTATCATGGAGCTGGCGGACGGCTACGACACCGATATCGGCCAGCGCGGCGTAAAACTTTCCGGTGGCCAGAAACAACGGCTTTCCATCGCCCGCGTATTCCTCAAAAACCCGCCGATCCTGATTTTCGACGAGGCAACCTCAGCGCTCGACAACGAAAGCGAAAAAGTCGTCCAGAAATCTTTGGAACTTCTGGCGAAAGACAGGACAACCTTCGTGATTGCACACCGGCTGTCCACAATCCGGAATGCAAAGCGGATTCTGGTGCTGACGGAGAATGGAATTGCGGAGGAAGGCACACATAAGGAACTGCTCGCGAAGGGCGGGATTTATGCGCATTTGTATGAGATGCAGTTTTGATGAAAATTTCATTAGTATGACAGAAAGGCAGCGGAAGAGAAACCGCTGCCTTTTTTGACACTTTCTTATTTTCTTCATACTCTATAAAGAACAGAAAATGAAAGAGGAACATGGTATGGATTCATCCCGTATGAATCGCGGCTGCTGCGGTGCGAACAATATGCAGAACCGCCGCGCCGCTTCAAACAATATGGAACTGAAGATGGAACCAAGGAATTTCCCGCGGAAAATGCAGCATGTAGATCATATGATACCTGCAATGGCGTACGTTCCGATGCAGCGGTTTGAACAGATCTATGATCTTTCCGCAGCATTAAAAAATGGAACCTTATTCCCGGAACTCTGTAAACCATTCTGTGGAAAGGGAGGAGGAGAGTGCCTATGATGCCGCAGATGCCATCCCGTGAAAAGCTGCTCGCCTGGATTGATCAGGTCAGCTTTGCTGTTGTTGAAATGAACCTTTACCTCGACACCCACCCGGAGGATGAAGATGCACTTGCCTTTTTCCGGGAAAAAGTGGAGCTTCGAAAAGAAGCACTGAAACAGTACGCCGAACAGTACGGACCGCTCACGATCGATACCGCCAACGACCGCATGAGCCGTTCTTTCGAATGGGTTATGCAGCCATGGCCGTGGGAAGTCAACCGGAAAGGAGGGTGCTGACGGATGTGGAATTATGAAAAACGCCTCGAGTATCCTGTAAACATCACGACACCAAACCCTAAAATCGCCCAAATTATCATGAGTCAGTACGGTGGACCGGATGGAGAGATGGGCGCATCCATGCGGTATCTCTCTCAGCGTTTCACAGCACCGAACCGAATTGTAGCAGGGGTGTTGAATGATGTTGGGACAGAAGAACTCGCACACCTTGAGATGGTTTCAACGATCGTTCATCAGCTCACCTGCAATCTTTCTCTGGAAGAAATTCAGAACTCTGGTTTTGCCAATTACTATGTAGACCACACAGCCGGAATCTGGCCGCAGGCGGCTGGCGGAGTTCCGTTTAATTCTTGTGAGTTCCAGTCGAAAGGTGATCCTTTGACAGATTTGTTCGAAGACCTCGCTGCGGAGGGTGCGATTGTATAAAGACAACATTGAGGTTTTAAAAGAAAGTTCCCGATAATCTGGCATACTAGCTGCCAGATATGAGAACCCTAGAAATTCCAATGTATTTCAATAGGTACTTCCTTAGTTACAGGGTCTTTTTTGCCAACCAATACATAATCAATCAGCTTTTCAACCGTTTCCCTGTCTAAGTGTTCAAGATTTGTATATTGCTCGATTAACTGTCGTCTGTTGTCGCCAATCAGCATTTTTCTTTCAATAACATCAAGCTGTTTCTGCGTATCAATCATCAGTTTTTCGAGCCTTTCTTTTTGTGTTGAGAAGTCTTTGGATAAATCCAAGTAATCAAGTTCGGAAAGAATACCCTTTACCTTATCTAAATATAATTCTCGGATTCCTTTTGTATATTCCGCAATCTTTTTTTGATAAGCAGCAATCTCCGTTTCCAGAGCTTCTTTTTGACCTCGCAAGTCATTGTTGAATTGCACATTTTGTTCAAGCTCATCTTTGTCAAGATATTCTGCGGATAACTTATTAAGTTCATCAATCACAGCTTTTTCTAATTTGTCTACTGAAATGAAAGAACCTATACAAGCGTCCTTTGCTACATGGCGGTTAGAGCATTGTAAATAATGCTTACCATGATTCTTTGACGAACGCATTGTATAACCACAATTCATACAGCGAGCTTTTCTGGCAAATAAACCGATTGTGCCAACTGTGAAAGGTTTTGCCTTTTGAGCTACCAATGCTTGAACCCTATCCCATAACTCACGGTCAATAATCGGCTCATGTGTACCCTCAACTCTGTACCACTCGTCTTTGGGTCTGGGTTTGTTTTGCTTTGTCTTATAAGAAACGCTGCCATATTTCCCTTGAACCATATTCCCGATATAGATTTCATTCACCAACATATCTGATATGGCAAAATATTTCCATAGGGTACTGTTTTTCGTTTTAGGCTGCTTGTAACGCAAACCATGAAGTCGTTTGTATTCCGTAGGGTTTGGTATTCCTCTGTCATTCAGCATACGGGCAATGGCGGTCTTTCCATATCCCTGTGAAAACAGTGTAAAAACTTCTCTGACAACTTCCGCAGCTTCTTCATCAATAATCAAATGCCCTTTTACGTCAGGGTCTTTTTTGTAACCATACAGAGCAAAAGCACCGATATGGTGTCCGTTCTTTCTTCTGTCAGTGAGAACGCTTTTAATGTTCTCTGACATATCCTCCAAGTACCACTCATTCACCAGACCGTTAATCTGTCTTGATTTCTTATTTCCTTTATTAGCGGTATCTGCATTATCAACAATGCTGATGAAGCGAATACCCCAAATAGGAAAAAGACCGTGGATATATTTTTCCACTAATTCTAGTTCTCTGGTAAATCTGGATTGTGTCTTACAAAGGACAATATCAAATTTACGATTCTTTGCGTCCTCCAACAACCTGTTAAATTCTGGTCGTCGTCTGTCAGAACCAGTGTAATCATCATCACTGTATATGTTGTAGACTTCCCAACCATGCTCTAATGAGTATTGAAGTAACATTGACTTTTGATTCTGAATACTGTTACTGTCGTCTGTTTCTGATTGTTTGTTTCTATCTTCCTCTGATAAGCGGCAATAAATAGCAACTCTTGATTTTGATTCTATCATGCTTCGTTCTCCTTTTTGAGAAGACGAAACAAACTATCTCTACATAATGTTATTATAACATCTTGTAGGATAGTTTGTCTATCATCTGGCAGGAGTTGCCCCTCCTTTATTTTTTTCATATTGATTTATCAACTCTATCCATTTTAGAGTAAATGCTTTTGTAAACGCCGCTTTATCACAATTTTTAAAAACATTCTTGCAAACTACCTTTGCGTCATTTGCCATTGAACCACCTCACTACAATATATTTACAAAGTATGCAAAAATGCTTGTACATTATGAAAGAATTTGTCTATAAAGTAAGAAGTAATCAGATGGCTTTGGAAAGCTCCACTGGAATTTCACCATTCCCATTCTGATGGGTGAACCGCACCATGCGAGTGTATCATTATTCTGATATACGGGTCATGGCAGCAACTTTTCCAACAGTCGCTTACGGATCACTGGCGTGGTCGCTCGCTTCTTTATCCCTCCTTTTCATGGGTCATGGCGTTCCAGTCCGTCGGCTCACCGCATATCAAACGTATCTGATTACTTTATTCAATTTTCAAAGAACACTTGTAAAACGGAGCTGGAATGAGGTGGTATCACACTCCGTATATATTCGCTTATTTCACTCTGACTTCAAAACCTAGAATTGCTTTAATAAGGGCAGCTCTAATTCTGCCTTTCAGTTCCATATCGACCACAATATACATATTTCCGTGTTCATCATAGAACGGGCGTAAACTTGCTTTTGATATGTAAGCGTCATAGTGATTTAAAATTTTCTCTATTGCCACTTCGTCGCCATCAGCAGCTAAACTGATTGTGGAGAATAGAGGACACTTTTTTGTAGACTTCATCATGTTATAATTCCTCCTCGTACATATCTCTAATGAGCTTTAGTGAACACATTCTGTTTCTATAAACAGAGTTTCTGGAAATATCCAAAATCTCTGCGATTTCTGCGTCTGGTAATTCCAGAAAGTAGAACATCAACACAACATTGCGTCGTCTTTCACTTAATTTTTTGATTGCTTCACATAATTTCTCATCATAGACACGAACTTCTGTACCGAACACATCAAAGGAAGTAAATTCAAGCGAGTATTCGTCCGATACACCCAACTGGTTTAATTCCAGCTCTGGTATTTCACAGAAAGATATTTCATGCTTTGCACGTCTGGCAAGTTCTTTGTTGTAGTTCTTTACAGTTCTGCCAATCACCTTACGAGCCAGACAGTCAAATTGAAGTCTTATAGCGTTCTCAAATGAAGAAGGTTTCATAATCTCACCTCCTTTCAAGTTGAAGTTGCTAAAGCGAAAAGGCTTTTTACCTCTTTCCGCACTAACACTCAACACGGAGGGGTGATTTGTAACCCGAATCAGAAAAAAATCAAAAAATTTTTTAAAGTAGCAAAAAAGCACAAGAGCAATACTGACGTGCTGTTCTTGTGCCTTATAAATTGTTCCTGCTATGTGATGTGAAAAACCATATACAAGAGCGATATAATCCGCAAAAGTTAAACGGATTTTTTTAACAAGCTACCAATGGTCGAATGTTGTTGAATGTATAGGCATTCCATGCGGCTACCTCCTGAAGCCGCTAAAACAAAACCAACCAGTAGTTTGTCCACCGTTGGACAAAAATAAAACGGCGGCTGTATGAACCGTCGTTCTATCTAAAAGGACGTATAAAAGCATTACTGCTGACAACGGTTTTTTTTTTACCGCCAAGCAGCATATATTGTTATTTACCTGTTCATAGGAACTGATAAACCTTGCAATACGTTTTACTGTACCTGTTACAAATTCTTTAGGAACAGTAAAATGTAGTGAGGTGATTAATTATGCGTAAAACAGAAGATAAATACGATTTCAGAGCCTTTGGTCTTGCCATCAAAGCGGCAAGGATGAAACAAGGTCTGACCCGTGAACAGGTGGGAGCAAAAATTGAAATTGACCCACGCTATCTGACGAATATTGAGAATAAAGGGCAGCACCCAAGTTTACAGGTGTTTTATGACCTTGTAACTCTACTTAATGTGTCTGTTGATGAAATTTTCCTGCCGACCAGTGACAAAGTAAAAAGCACTCGCCGCAGACAGTTGGAACAACAGCTTGATACTTTCGACGACAAAGATATGGTTGTCATGGAGAGCGTCGCTGCTGGTATCATCAAATCAAAGGAAGTGGGGGAAGATTAGTTCCTCCATTTTTATTTGCCTGCCAATCATACGGGATATGGTGATAGGTAATAAAAATGAGCCGATAATCTATGAGATATGAAATCCTCTGAATTATCGGCTCTGCATCTAAGTGTCTGGCTCTTTGATTACTGTTATTTTTAATTTGCTGGCATTAATTAGGTTTTCCTGTTTGCATTTTGGACAATACAGTGGAAAATTTATCAACTTAGTATCCGTTCTGATTTTTGTTCTTGTTTTATTCTTGCATATAGGACAGTATATCCATTTTGCTGTTCCCATTTGTTTCCTTTCTGATATACTATTTTAATGTAAATTCACATGCCAAATAATAAGTGTCATAATCCAATCTTTAGGGGATTCGAAATAAGAAATACTTACTATTATTCTATAGTGCCTGATGGGAGTTCGCCATAAACCGAGGAAATATCAAATGGTAAACTTAATCTTTCGGTGGGATTTATAACTGCATCATCTTCGTTATCTTTTGATGGGTCATAAAGTTGAGTTAATTGATACCATGTTTCTGATTGCTCCGCTTCAATTTCAAAATAGGCTTTAGAATAATGATACTCTTTGTTGGAGTTATTTTCTAAAAAAAATTTTGCGTTTTCTAAGTCAGAATACTCTTTTTCACTTGATGTAAGCTCAACATCTGATAAAGTATTAATTTTTTCCTCAGTTCCATAGGACGAAACCTCATAATTCTCTTTGAAATCCTGTGATGATATTATTTCTTCATCTGATGTTGAATTGCACCCGGACAAAATGCTTGTGACAGTTATTAAAATAATACAGATAATTTTTTTCATAATCGAAACCTCCTTTATAAGTGCTTAATGCAATTATATGGGGAAAATGTCTATTTTTCATCAACATATGCAATTTTTATACAAGCTGTAACACAGGCTCCCCCCTTATGATTATTTGAAATTTTTATTGTACCTCCATGCCTTTCACATAATATTTTACAAATGTTTAATCCCAGACCTAGATGTTCAGACGTAGTATCTTGCGATGGTTTATAAAATGGTAATGTTACACGTTCTATATCCGTACTTTTGAAACCACAGCCATCGTCAGAGACCGTAATCAATAAAAATTCCTCCTGTTTATTTACATCAATAGCTATCATCGACTTAGCATATCTAATGCTATTAGACAACAGGTTTTCATAAATTTGTATGATAATTTCAAGATTGATAAATAGAGTTTGCTGTTTATTACAATTTGTTTTAATCGTATATTCTATATCAGAACAGAGCATTTCCGTTGTATTTGATAAGGTTTTTAATAAGAAGTCAAAGTTTATGTTTCTTTTTCGATTTCTATATCTTCTAAACGGTATAAGTTTGTCATAGCACTAACGTATTTTTCAAGCCGTTCCACATTGTTGCGTACTGTTGATAATTCGTCGAGTACCTCCTGTTGAGAAACTAATCCTTTGGGAATAAATGATAACAACATTGTGGTATGTCCTTTTAGTATTGTTAAAGGCGTGCGTAAATCATGTGAAAAAGCAGCATTTAATCTCCTTTGTTCAGTAAATTGCCGTATCATTTTTTGGTTGTTTTGATATAAACAATTTTTCATCTTCTCAAATGCAAGACACAGCCTCCCCATCTCGTCTTTATAAGGGTAAGGCAACGTAAAATCCAGTTCGTTGTTTTCGACTTTTCTGTATGCATTCGTCAGTAACTTTATGGGTCTTACTAATTTTCGGTTTACAAAGATAGTCACACAAAGAATCATGCTAATTGAAAGAACAATAGGAATGGTGACAATATTAACCACACCTAGAGCAGAATCCACAATTCTATCATGTTTAGTAAACTTTGGTGAAACTTCAATGTAAGAAACATGATTAGGATAAATATATTCTTGTACTGGACGTTCCTTTTGATAGTCTACAACAAAATTACATACTTCCTTTTCACTTGCATTATATATTGTGTATTCTGTTTGGTCTTTGTTATATTTCGCTGTAAATGAACCATTTTCAGGTATATCATACCTTGTTGTCATGTCCTCATATTTATAGTTAAGGTTTATTCTGTAATCATCTACAAGAGTAATAGATATAACACCTATTACAATACCAATCACTAAGGAAATAAGAGCATAAAAAACAAACGAATTTTTAATACTCATGTTGTCAATATAATGCCTTGAATTTTTTCGCCTTACTTTTTCCATTTATATCCGCACCCCCAGACAGTTTCTATATAAGGATTGTCGACTATAGAAAGGAATTTTGTTCTTATCCGGCGTATATGTTCTGTAATAACAGAATTGTCGCCAGAACCATCTAAGCCCCATACTTTTTCATAAATTGTCTCACGATCAAAAATAATCCCCTTGTTTTGTGAAAGAAATTCAATAATATCAAACTCTTTCTTCGTAAAATTTATTTCAGCATTTCTATAAAAAACAACTCGTGATGAATAATCAATTACTATATTATTATCGAACTGAACTATTGCGGACGAACCATGTCTTTTTTCTCTCCGCAAATGTGCAGCAACTCTGGCTTCTAATTCATCAACGGAGAAAGGCTTTACAACATAGTCGTCACCACCGACAGCAAATCCTTTGATTTTATCACAGTCCTCAATCCGAGCTGTTAAAAAAATAATAGGACAGGACACAAAATTCCTGATTTTTTCACAAATTGTAAAACCATTCATATCTGGCATATTTATATCTAATAAAATAATATCTGGATGTTTTGTGATTGCATTCAGTGCTTCTTTTCCGTTAATTGCTGTGTATACTACATAACCAATTTTGCAAAAATATTGATTTAGCATTGATACAATATCTCTTTCGTCGTCTACAATCAAAATGCTCTGTGCCATATCTCGTTCCTCCTTAGAAATATATCTTATCATTGAAAAAGCAATTTTTTTATCAACTATGTCCACATACTACTGTTAAAAATTGATAGATTTTAGCTATTTTAATTATTATAATCTCTTAAACGAAATGTAACAACTATATTAATCAGCTTGCAAATCATACCGAAGCATGAAATGCAAGCTATATTTATTATCCTATAATCTTCCAGTTATAGCGGTTTTTTTTATTAACCTCACAAGCAGTATTTTGTTTAGAAATGCAAATATGAACTCACAAACTCACATATACGTTTTTCAATACCTGTTGATTTGTGAACAGGAACTGTAAAATGTAGTGAGGTGATTACATATGCGTAAAAAAGAAGATAAGTACGATTTTAGAGCGTTTGGTCTGGCAATCAAACAAGCTCGGATAAAGCAGGGTCTGACCCGTGAGCAGGTGGGAGCTATGATTGAAATTGACCCACGCTATTTAACAAACATCGAGAACAAAGGACAGCACCCAAGTTTACAGGTGCTTTATGACCTTGTTCATTTACTTAATATATCTGCTGATGAATTTTTTTTACCTGCCTCTGATCTGGTAAAAAGCACCAGAAGACGGCAGTTAGAAGAGCAACTCGATACTATGTCCGAAAAAGACTTAATTATTATTGAAAGTGTTGCTGATGGAATTATTAAGTCAAAGGAAGTGGAGAAAAAATAAAATCTCCACTTTTTTGTTTCAAAAATGAGCCGACAATCTATAAGTTACAATAACTTACAAATTATCGGCTCTGCGTCTTAGCGTCTGGCTCTCTGATAATTATATTTCCACGTTTCATATTGATTATAGTTTCTTGTTTGCACTTCGGACAGAATAACGGAAAATTTATCAGTTCTGTATCGTTCCGTATTTTGGTTCGTGTCTTATTGTTACAAATAGGGCAAAACACCCATGATTGATTACTCATAAAAGCTCCTCTCATATTCGCTTAATCTTACAAATTTATTCTACAAATTTTATTTTTTCATAAAAAATAACTAGTCAATACCATTACTAAAGTTATCTCCAAGACATCAGCAATTTTAATATATATACGGAAAAAGTTTATATGTTTTTTCTTTATATAAGTTATATTCTTTGAAATATTTTTGTAAAACTGCTTCTTCAACATTTATTCTTATTTGATAGCAAACAAAGCTACAAATAGCAACTATCAATATAGCAGGGATATTCTTTAACGCAATACTCACGCCCAATAATGACAGAATACTTCCAGTGTAGGCAGGGTGGCGGACAAATTTATACATACCATTTGTTATTAGCTGTTGTTCTTTACTAATCTGAACATTTAATGTAAATGCCTTTTTTAAAGTTAAAACAGCTTTTATACGAATACAAATCCCGACTGCTGTAATTAACATACCAATTTCTGCAAAGTAAGCAGGCAACGTCAATTCTCTTATGCAAAATGGAGCTTTTTGACTGATACATAGAAAACTAATTATCAAACAAAATACAAAATTTAAATATAACAACCATTTCGTTCCTAAATCTCTAGTGTCAATTTTTTCAGTTCTATTTTGCTTTGAACGTGTATAAAAGAAAATAAATATTTCGGAAATAAGTAAACACATTAGCAACACATTAAATATATAATATTCAATAGCACTATTAAATTTTGTCATATCGCCCATTACTATTACCTCTTATTCCTTAATTTTAAAAAATTGTTTATTTCATCAGCTTGTCTTTTGGAAATATGATAAAAATAGCAATGAATAGCTATCATAATTAAAATATAGACACATGAATACCATGTAATGTTAATTGCACTAAACGCAAACCATTTACCTATAAATGCCACACCAATGGTTATTGGATATAATATAATCATTTCAGCAATAAAGTGATATATATATTTGCTAAAATCTATAAATGATAGAAGCCAATCGACAATCACTGACACCATAAGATAAACAAAACACCTGCAAAATAAAGAAACAAAATCTGTCTTTAGAATATCCTGCTATAATATTGCTTATCGTTGCATACAAAATAATAAATGTAAATGCCATAGAAAATGCAGGAAGATATGTCCTTAAAAATTTATTCATAATAGCCACTCCTTATCTTATCTCTTAGAATAGGAATATATTTTCTTGAAACAATTAGATTTTCTTCATTGTTAAGTTCTGCCAATAATCTGTGGTTAGGGTAAGGTTTAACACAGACCAGACAAGAAATATTCAATAAGACTGTTTTGCTTATCCTTACAACATTTGACCTTATTAAATCTTGTTCAATAGCAGAAAGTGTCTTTTTACATTCAAATATTTTTTTGTTGAGTGTACATAAATGTTTTTTTTATCAACAGTTTCAAAATACAAGACTTCATTTAATGGTATCTGATACAGCTTTTTTTCAAAAATTCCTTGTATAAGATATTCTTGTTGACGGATATATTGAACAATCCGATTTAAAGGTTGGGTCATACTTGAATATCGTATATCTATTTCCGGTTCAGCCAAATCTTTTTTTTTCCAATAGTTGCAGTTTCAATATGCTTTCCTCCATGTACTTTAATAGAAGTTTAATATTTCTCCAAAACAATCGCAAGCACTTTAAGTTCAAATACCCTTAACAGCATTTTAAAATACCCAAATTTTACTTTAGCCAATTAAAGTTTTGTTTTCTTTGCAATTTTATAGATATATTCTTCTGACGTGGGACGCTTACTTCCAAACAACTTTTTGAAATTTTCCTGTACTTGTGGGTCTGTACTGGTCATTGCTTCATCAATAGTAGCTTCTATATCAGTCTGAACATCAGCAAACGATACTCCACCAGCCTTAGCACCAAGTTTCAACATTTTTTTAATATTTCTCTTTTTTAGCCCTATCATATCTTTTAACTCCTATTCGCATCTTATTTTGCAAATTTTGTAAATACTAATCCGGAATGGAAATAAGGCTTGCGGAGCATACTATACAGTTTATGACGCAAGCCTTGATTATTTATTCTACAATCTTCCAGTTATCGTCCTTATGAAGCATAAGCTCATACTGTGAGATTTGTGTCATTTTCGACTTGTTATCCAGATACTTCACAGACACACTGACCTTGAGGTTATCTCCGTCTTTGGTAAAGACAGGGTTTACCAGTTCCGAAAATACATAGTCGCCGGAAACAGGAGCAAGCACACCGTCTTTGACGTAATAGGCAAGTTCTTTTTCCGTAGCTGTCGGATACAGCTTAAAGAATGTTTCCAAGAAAGCGGTAGCGTCCTTGACTGTGTCGGAACTGACACTGACATCTGCTTCCTGTACTTTCGGTTCATACTTTGATTTCTGTACCGCCGGAGCAAGGGTTGGATTCTGGGTAATGACCATTGCACCGTCCTTATCCACATGAACGGTCACGGTGTAGTTTTCTGTGACTGCCTGTGTCTGTTCTCCCTCTTTTACCTGCTGATCTACTTCGTAGGCAACGGTAAAATCGTTCATTCCAGACTGTTCCACATTCCAGACCAGCACATTTGTAACCGTAACACTGGTTGGTATGTCCGTTCTGATGGTATCAGCGTTCAAGTCCTGTAATTCTTTGGTAAGGTATTTACTGATTTCTGTTGTCCTTGCTTCAATGGCTTCCTTGCTGGTATCCCATGAGTAGTAGGCTTTCGCAAAGTTCTTGACGAAATTCTCAATACCGTTGGTATCGTTCA
>ENA-OQAN01000416-OQAN01000416.1-human-gut-metagenome-genome-assembly--contig:-NODE-416-length-23161-cov-5.249935_pt1 | contig 23161 bp, 32 predicted proteins | sample MGYA00242735_ERZ504527 | MGnify/ENA primary metagenome ERZ504527 (study PRJEB26092, sample SAMD00036230) | human gut metagenome | host: Homo sapiens | study: EMG produced TPA metagenomics assembly of... | reverse complement strand
CATGCTGGACTGCCGCCCGTCTGAAATAGGATGGCATCTTGGGAAAGCAGAAATCAAAATCAAACCGGGCCGGATTCCGTTTCGTTGTATGCACCAGATGTTCCGCTGCATTGAAACGTTTCTTACTGTTCTCAATTTGGGCCAGTTCTTCCCATACAGATTCATACACTTTGACCAGATAGCGGACAGCAGAACGGTAAATCTCCAGTGTCTGGCGGATCGGAATATTCTGTTTTCGTAATTCTACACCATAACTGGATATGATTTTCATTCGCTTTTTCCTCCGGGTTTTAACGGGATTTTTCCTTCTGCCCTTCTATGTAAGCAAGTACCTGTTCACGGCTCCGGTCACTGACCGTTACAGCACAATAAGACGGATTCCACAAATGTCCTCCCCACAACTCTTTCTTTAGCTCTGGATGTAAAAGGAACATCTGGTGTGCAAGATTCCCCTTCATGATTTTGATCATGTCTGAAATATAAAACTGTGGTCGGTAATCTACAAGCAGATGACTTCTTTCTTCATAAAAATAGTATACCATATGCATAGGAATAACTCAAACATTTGTTCCCATTTTGGTAAAAATTTTGCGCGTCTAACTCATCACTACTACAATATATTTATGGGTAATCCCCTTACTTCCAGTAAGGATTTATCCATCTCATTACTTAAACTGTTAGAATGTAGGATGCAATGGTATATCGACTTCATCACTTGGACCTCGCGTCCGTACTTTAGACTGATAACCGGCTCCTCATTCACAGTGTTCGTTTTATGCAGGTTGAATCACATTAGGTGCATTCGTGTCACACACAGTAGTTTGAACAGGTAATGAGTAAAACTGGTATTTATCCATTGTAATATTTTTTAAGGAGTGATAAATTTATGAACGCAGTAGGTATCGATGTTTCAAAAGGTAAAAGTATGGTTACAATTCTGAGACCATTTGGGGAGATTGTATCCTCTCCTTTTGAGATTAAGCACACATCCAGTGATATCCATTCACTTATTAAACTTATTCATTCTATCGAAGGTGAATCCCGGGTTGTAATGGAACATACCGGCCGCTACTACGAAGCACTTGCTCACCAGCTTTCAGCAGCAGATCTCTTTGTCAGTGCTGTTAATCCCAAGTTGGTCAAAGATTTTAATAACGATTCTCTTCGCAAAATCAAGTCCGACAAAGCTGATTCTGTCAAGATTGCCCGCTACGCTCTTGACAAATGGCAAAGTCTTGAACCGTATAGTATTACAGATGAATTACGCGCTCAGCTAAAGGTCATGAATCGTCAGTTCCATTTCTATGTGAAACAAAAAACGGCTATGAAAAATAATCTTATTGGCCTCATTGACCAGACCTATCCAAATGCAAATACTTATTTCAATAGTCCCACCCGCAGTGATGGTTCCCAGAAATGGGTTGATTTTGTCTCTACATACTGGCATGTAGATTGCATTCGTAAAATGTCTCTAAACGCTTTTGTTGAACATTATCAGAACTGGTGCAAGCGCAAAAAATATGCCTTCAATAAATCAAAAGCGGAAGAAATTTACACCAAAACAAAGGAACTTGTTCCAGTATTTCCTAAGAATGAAATAACCAAACATATCATCAGACAAGCTGTCGATCAGCTCAACAGTACTTCCGTTACTGTCGAAACAATACGCACTCTCATGAACGAGACTGCCTCAAAGCTTCCTGAATACTCAATTGTCATGCAGTTTAAAGGGATTGGTCCATCTCTCGGTCCACAGCTTATGGCTGAGATCGGTGATGTAACCAGATTCACGCATAAAGGAGCCCTTACTGCATTCGCCGGAGTTGATCCTGGGGTAAACGAATCTGGTTCCTATGCCCAAAAAAGCGTCCCAACATCCAAACGTGGATCTTCAAATTTAAGAAAGACTCTTTTTCAAGTAATGGATGTTCTTATCAAAACCATGCCTCAGGATGATCCTGTATATCAATTCATGGACAGAAAACGCACCCAGGGTAAGCCTTACTATGTTTATATGACTGCAGGTGCTAATAAATTTCTCAGAATATACTATGGACGAGTGAAAGAATATCTTTCTGTTCTTCCTGATCCAAGCTAATTCAAAACTTTTACTTTCAGACCAGCACTGGTTGTGGTGGCCTTATTTTAATGCCTAATTTTTAACCTGTAAAGTTTTTTAACTTCTTCAATTTTAGTATTGACTTTTTATTTGCAGGCTAAAGTAACGAGAATGCGACGCGCAGTTTTCAACGTCTTTCCAAATCGTCTCGGCCGCGTAAACAGTGATATCAGTGGTTTTCGATCCAGAAATTCTTTGATCATTCCTGTCTTGTCCACATAATAATATTCCGACTGTGCCGTACGTAATCAGATATTCCGATCGGGAGTGGCTTTCTTGCTTCTTTTCCCTCTTTTTTTACATACTTTCCTGACAGTACTCTGCCGTCTGCAGGTTTTTCTGCTCCATCTGGAATCCGCCAGCTCTTTCCTTCTTTTACGACACCTGGAATTTTACCTGTTTTACAGAAAGTTGTTACGGTACGCTCTGTAACGCCCCACTGTTTTGCCATTTCTTTACAGCTTTTCATCTGTATCCTCCTTTCCGGCATTCTTCTTTCTGATTATTCTATATTATTTTCGGAAATATATCAATTAATGTTTTATATTTTTCCGAATATTGTCATCATTTTTCATCTGTGCCTTCGCTTTTCTCGCAATCCCCTGTGTGCAGTTCAGGATGCTCGCGCGGGTGACTTTGTCGTTGCCGTATTTCTGGCGGATCGCGTCGAGGGCGGCATCGAGTTTACGGCTTTTCTCCTTCTTTTCGGGATCTTCGAAGAGGGAGAGCTGTTCGAAATCGTCTTCGGTAAGACCGGTCACGGCGACGCCGATCAGGCGGAGGGGCTCGCCTTTCCAGGATTCGCGGAAGAGCTGTTTGGCGCAGCGGTAGATTTCATCTGTCACATCTGTCGCATTGGGGAGTTTGGTCTGGTGTGAACGGTTTCGAAACTCGAGAGTGCGAAACGTTACGGAAACGGAGGTGCATTTTTTCTTTTTCCGACGCATGCGGGCGGCTACGATGTCGCACTGGGCGAGAAGGATCGGATTCACCTGTTCGATGGAGATGATGTCCTCGTTGAAGGTCGTCTCGGCGCTGAAGCCTTTGGCTCATCGGGCTGCGCTTTTACAGGGGAATCATCGATGCCGCGGGCGTACTGGTAGAGCTGATGGCCGTTTTTCTTGCCGATCAGCGTCTGGATATCCGCTTCGCGCGCATGCGCCAAGTCTCCGATTGTGCGGATTCCGGCCTCGATCAGTTTCTTTTCGGATGCTTTTCCGAGGAACAACAGCTCGCGTACCGGAAGCGGCCACATTTTTTCGGGGATTTCTTCTGGGAACAGAGTGTGTACTTTGTTTGGTTTTTCGAAATCAGATGCCATTTTGGCCAGGAGTTTATTTGTGGAGATTCCAATATTGACGGTAAATCCAAGCTCCTCGTAAATCCGGTCCTTGATTTCGTGCGCCGCCGCAATCGGGTCCGGATACAGAAGGGAAGTTCCCGTCATATCGAGGAATACCTCATCGATCGAAAAGGATTCCATGACCGGGGTGTAGGAGGCGCAGATTTTCTTGAAGGCACGGGAACACCTGACGTAGAGATCGAAATCACTCGGGACAATGACCATGTTCGGACATTTCCGCAGTGCCATTGCCACAGGTTCACCGGTCTGGACACCGCATTTTTTCGCCGGGATCGACTTTGCCACAACGATTCCTGTCCGCTTCGTCGGATCGCCGCCGATACAGGCAGGAATGTCCCGCAGATCCGGCAGTCCCTCTTTGATCCGCCGCACCGACTCCCAGGATAAAAAGGCGCTGTTGACATCTACGTGAAAAATCAGGCGTTCTGTTGTCGTCTTCGTTTGTTCTTCTCTCATTTTTTAACCCTCTTTCAAATTCTGCTGCTCTCTATGCAAAAAACAGCAGACCTGCTTTTGCCAGAAAGAAAAGAAGAAGGATCTGCGCCGCCAGCATCAGCGGGACTCCAATCGTGAATTTCTTTTTTCTTGTCTTGTGATGAAACAGGTGCATGCCCAGCAAGGTCCCACCGAGCCGCCGGCTGCCGCAAGTCCGAGCAAGGTGGAAACGCGGATTCTCCATTTTCCCCGCACCGCACTTCGTTTGTCGATTCCATAGACTGCTATGGTAATGATATTAATACAAATCAGGTAACTCCACAATACTGTCTGTAAGATCGAATGTTCCATTTTTTACGCACCAGCCTTTCTTTTTTCAAAAAAGGCAGCGTTTTTCTCCGCTGCCTTTTTCAAACTCTTTTCAAAATTACTTTTTCTCCAGAAATATTTTTCTGGTCACAAAATTGTATACCATAACAATCGCCGTCGCGAATACTTTCGCGATTGTGTAGATCAGGTTATGGCCTATGTTCTGCTGCAGTGCAACATTACCGCCGTAGATCGGGCCTACGACGATCCAGATCAGGAAACTGTTGAGCAGCATGCCGATCAGGGAAAGGACGACGAAGGTGATGAACTCGACTTTTTTGTTCATGTCTTCTTTCCGCTCAAAGACAAATTTGAAGCTTAAAATGTAATTTGCAATGACCGATACGGTAAATCCGGCAATGGAACCGATGAGGGATGCCGCTTCAAAGTAAGAGCTGGAAGTCAGCGCCATCACAAGATTCAGGACAATAAGACCGGTCACGTAGTCGATGCCGAAGCTGATAAAACCGACAATACCGAATTTCACAATCTGTGCAAATAATTTCTTCATGTTTTTCCTCTTGTTTCTTCTATTATTTTCGAGTCAACGACTCTATGAGAATACCATATCACGGCAGTTTTTTCAAGTTTCCGTATTGTTTTTCCTCACGTCAAAAAACGCCGGATTTCACATACAAACATGAAATCCGGCGTCTTTGAATTTCTCTAAATCTCCCGTTTCTCCATAAATCTTACACTGATCCCATACGAAATCAGCACAACTGCGATGCTTACCGCAAAAATTCCCGCCTGTCCAGGAACGTTTCCCGTGATGGTGCCAAGCAGCTCCGCGATCTGATCCAGCGTCGCTTCTCCTGCAATTTTCTGCACAAACAGAACCACACCTGCAAAGAAAAAGCAGATTCCCGCCATCAGAACCCGTGCACTTTCTGCTCCAAATTTGATCTGCACCGGGATCATCACCGAAAGGGCAATGAAAAATACAGCCAGAAAGACCGGGATCATTCCCGCATTTTCCAGCAGAAGACCGGACAGATTCGAAACACCGTGCAGCACCTGAGATGCCATGTATAACATCCAGGCAATCGCAAAGGATACTACGGTTCCGCCTACACAGAATACGTATTTCTCCTGAATATACGTTTTCCGGTCAATCGGGAGTGTGAACAGAAACGGGAATCCGTTGTCGGATTCATCGCAGGAAAACGTTCCGATCAGTACAACGAGCATCAGAGATGGAAGGTAGCCCAGAATAAAGGTGCCGGGCTGTCCCAGTCCGAGGAACACACAGATCATGAAGAACAGAATCAACATGTTTCGATGGCCTCTCAGCAGCAGACAGATATCTTTCTCTAATAATCCACTCATTTTCTTTTTCCTCCTGTCATCATCAGAATGACTTCATCAATTCCGGCCCGCTCCACCACGAGACCGGGAACGTTTTCTTCGTAATATTTTCTGTCGTTTGTCAGGCATGCATAGCCATACGGCTCTTTCCGGGAACCGAGCAGATATTCCTTGTCGAGCGCCGCATACTGCGCTTCGTCTGCCTTAATCAGCCGTACTGCTCGAGAATCACATCGGTCTCCTCGTGCAGGAGCTGTTTTCCGCCGTGAATCAAATAAATATCATCGCAGAGATGCTCGAGATCAGAGGCAATGTGGGAAGTAATGAGAATCGTCCGGTTCTCATCTTCCGCCGCATAATCACGCAGCAAATCGAGAATCTCGTTCCGCGCCTCTACGTCAAGGCCTGCGGTCGGCTCGTCAAGAATCAGAAGCTGTGCTTTGTGTGACAGCGCGGTCAGTACGCGGAGTTTCGCCTTCATTCCATTTGAAAACTCCTTGAGCTGTTTTCCTTCCGGCAGCCGCAGTTCCCGGCATTCTCTCATAAACCAGGTTTCATCGAATTCCGGATACATTTTCGCCAGGATCTTTTTCACCTCCGCGATCGTAAACTGTCCGTTGAAGCCCGACTCTGCCAGCGATACACCGATTTTCTGCCGGTCCTGCATTGTGATCTCTGTGATCGGTTTTCCAAAGAGTTCGATCGTTCCGCTCTCCGCTTTTACAAGGCCGAGCATCAGGCGGATCGCCGTGCTCTTTCCTGCTCCGTTTTTTCCGATGAGTCCGGTGATTCTTCCCTCCGGGATTTCCAGCGAAAGTTCAAAATCGAACCCCGGATACGTTTTTCTGACATTCTGCATTTTTATCATGTCTGTCTCTTCCTTTCCTGTCACTAATCAAATCTTCCTCATTTTTCATCCAGAAGAAGGGTTACGGTTTCCAGAATATCCTCCCGGCTCATGCCCATCGCAAGGGCGCGGTCGATGACTTTTTCAAAGTCCGCCTCCGCTTCTTTCTGCCTCGCTTCCAGCGCGAGCTGTTTGTCGGAGGCCGTTACATACGTTCCTTTTCCGTGAATTGTTGTAACAAACCCTTCCCCCTCCAGCTTGTCATACGCTTTCTTGACGGTCAGAGCGCTGATCCGGAGCTCTCCTGCTAGAGAACGGACGGATGGGAGCGCCTCTCCTTCTTTTAAGGAAGAGTTTATAATGTCTGATTTGATCTGCTCCATGAGCTGCTCGTAAATCGGCACCATGGAGGAATGATTCAAAATAATATGCATATCGTTTTTTCTCTCCTTTACGATAAACAGTATATAACAGTTAAGCACTGTTGTCAACTGTTATATACTGTTTGTTTTCAGAGATTTTCTTTCTTTTCTTCTGCATTTTCCCTTCTTCTCTTTGTTTTATATGGTTTTTCCTCTGTTCTGCATGATAAAAGCAATCAAAAAAATAGCAAAAAGTTCTTGATCAATGGAAAATCACCCGTTATAATGCGTGGTATAAAAACAACACGAAAGAGCAGACAAAGGAGTCTGAAAAAAAAAGATCTCCTTATTGTCTGCTCTTTTTTTGTGTGCAAAAAGGAGGAAAACCATGAGACTTAATCCCAAGGAACAGGAAAAATTAATGCTTCATATGGCCGGCAATCTTGCCAAAGAGCGGAGAGCGCGCGGTCTGAAACTGAATTACCCGGAAGCACTCGCCTACATCAGTTCAGAACTTCTCGAGCTGGCCAGGGACGGAAAAACTGTTGTTAAGCTGATGCAGCTCGCACCAAAATTCTGACCCAAGACGATGTTATGGACGGCGTTGCCGATATGATCGGTGAGGTTCAAGTCGAGGCGACGTTCCCGGACGGAACCAAACTGGTAACTGTACATAACCCGATTCAGTAAGGAAGAACCATTATATGAAAATCGGTGAAATCATGGCTTCCGATCGCGAGATCACATTAAATGAAGGCAAAAAGGCAGTCACTATCATGGTAGCAAACAAAGGCGACCGTCCCGTTCAGGTCGGCTCCCATTTTCATTTCTTTGAGGTCAACCGGTGCCTCTCCTTTGACCGGGAAAAAGCATACGGCTATCACCTCGACATCCCTTCCGGAACTTCGGTCCGTTTTGAGCCGGGCGAGGAAAAAGAGGTTCAGCTCACCGAGATGGGCGGCAGAAAGCGTGTCTTCGGTCTCAATGACCTGCGCACAGGCGGCCGACGATACGAAAGCCGCATCACTGGAAAATGCGAAATTAAAAGGATTTCTGTAAGGAGGGACAGCAAAAAGTTTGAAACAAATAAGTAGCGGGCAACCAAGAAATAAAGGACATGACAAATAAACCACCTAAAAAGCTAGCTTAAAAACTAAATATAAACGCAACACTAATCAGGAAACGGTTAATGGTTCGTCTTTAATGACATAACCACGTTGCCTTAAAAGATTAAGTGCTTGTGAAGTAGAAAGAATCTTTTCTTCCTTCACAGGACGAGATTCAAGAAAACCTTCTGGTGTATATGACTTTAAATCTGAGAGTATGTGCCAGATAGCGGTCAGGATCATACGACAGATCTCGTGCTCTGGAATCCCGCTTTCTTCGGTTCCAAACCGGATATGATCATCAAAGGCGGCATGATTGTTGCTTCCAAAATGGGAGATGCCAATGCTTCCATCCCGACAACACAGCCGGTCTGCTACCAGCCAATGTTTGCCGCTCATGGAAAAGCAAAACAGGAAGCCTGCCTGACCTTTGTTTCTAAGGCTGCCTTTGACGCAGGCGTTAAAGATGCTTACGGACTGGAAAAAACAGTTGTCCCGGTACACGGCTGCCGCAATATCAGCAAGAAAGATATGGTATGGAACGACCGCACACTGAAGCTTACTGTAGATCCGGAGACATATAAAGTGACGGTCGATGGAGAGGAAATCACTTCCCGCCCGGCCGAAAAACTGCCGCTGACCTAGCTTTACAGTCTGTTCTAAACGGCTCTGTATCATATAAAACCATACGAGGAGAATTTTATTATACTTGGAGCGTGTCTTTTATTTGTAGGAATTGTACTGATCAATAACGGCATGTGCGCCCTGTATCATGTGGACGGACGCTCGGCCGCTGTAATGAATATTTTTACCGGCGGGCTTTCCCTTTTCATCAACTTTGTAAATCTGGTGCAGGGAAATTACTATGCAGCCGGAACGGGACTGCTGTTCTGCTTTACGTACCTTTTTGTTGCGGTCAATAAGTTTCTGAATGCAAGCCCGATTCCGTTTGCCTGGTTTTCCACATTTGTCGCCGTCAATGCTGTGATTTTCGGAACCATCGAGGGCTTTACCGGAAGTGCCGCACTTGGTATTACACCGGATCTGCGTTGGGCCGGAATCTGGTATCTTTGGGCAATTCTTTGGGGTACTTCCTTCGTAGAGGATATCTGCGGAAAGAAACTCGGAAAATTTGTGCCATGCCTTCAGGTTTTTGAGGGCATCGTCACTGCGTGGATCCCGGGTGTCATGATGTTGCTTCAGCTCTGGTAATTCGATAAGGAGGATGTGTTTTCATGCTTTGCGAACAAATTTGGGGGAAACTTCCGGACTTTGATCTTTCCGGAAAAACTGTCGAATATGTCGATATTGAATGGCACGAGGCCTTCAAAAAAATACATAAAAAGACAACCGATCACGGAACAGAGATCGGCAACCGCCATGCACCGCTGTTCTGGGGCGAAGACGATACGTTTATTACAATCTACAACGAGCCCATGCTTATTATGCTGCAGAAGATTCACGGCGTCACGGCAGTAAAAGAGGTGAAAAAGCTCGATTTTGACCAGCGAATTTCCGCATCCATCCACGACCATCATCACTGATGCGGTTTTTGTCCGTACCTTCGGAAGAATGGGCCGACCTCTTTTCGCGGGCAGGCTCATTCCGTATCTTATGATTTTCAGGAGACTTTTTATGTCCGAACTTAATTTTTATCTTCTTCAGATCAACGATGCTTTATTTCCAATCGGTGCGTATTCACACTCGCAGGGACTCGAGACGTAAATCTCTTTCTCTCACGATCGGAGCACGCAAATACCCTTCTGGATGAAATCCGGAAATTTCTTGCCTCCGATCCGGAAATTGACGGCGGCGCAACTATACTTTCCTGCGGTGATCTTGCAGTTCGTATTTTCGGTCTACGCGCGCAAAGGCTGCAGCAAATGGCGGAAAAAATAAAGTCTGCATATGAAAAATTTTTATAACTGTCTATTCAAGTCGTTCACTTTTCCCTTCGTCAAATTTCGCAGAAAAAATGTCAAAATAAGGGTATGACAACCTCTTCAGAATGTGATAAAATAACTTTCGTTTTAAGCGAAGACAAAACTTATTTTACCATCATTTCGAGGAGGTTTTCTCATGGAAAAAGACATGACAAAGGGAAGTCCGCTTCCGGTCATTCTGCAGTTTACGCTGCCGCTGATTATCGGAAATATTTTCCAGCAGCTCTACAACATGGCAGACACGATTATCGTTGGCCGATATGTCGGAGCGGATGCACTGGCTGCAGTTGGTTCTACGGGAACGATTATGTTCCTGGTGCTTGGATTTGCGCAGGGCATCACAGCAGGCTTTACGGTTCTGACATCGCAACGGTTCGGTGCAAAGGATACGAGCGGAGTAAAGCGAAGTGTGGCAAACGGCATTCTACTGGCTCTCCTTTTCACGGTTGTCCTGACATTCTTCAGCATGATCTCCATGCGGCCGTTGCTGCATCTCATGAACACACCGGAAAATATTTTTCAGGACGCTTATACCTATATTATGATTATCTGCGGTGGCCTGATCGCTACGATTTTTTACAATCTGCTTTCCTCCTATCTGCGTGCAGTAGGAAACAGCCAGACTCCGCTGATGTTCCTGATTTTTTCGGCTGTATTAAATGTTCTTCTGGATCTGCTTCTCATCATTCGTTTTAAAATGGGCGTTGCGGGAGCCGGATATGCAACCGTTTTCTCCCAGGGAATTTCTGCTGTGCTCTGTCTTTTTTATATTTATCGCTCCATGCCGGATATGTGGCCGGAAAAACACCACTGGAAGCTTCATGCGGCAGATTCCCGCCATCAGCTCTCGATGGGCATTCCGATGGCACTCCAGTTTGCCATCACCGCATCCGGTACAATGATTATGCAGGCTGCCATTAACCTGTTCGGCTCGGAGGCGGTTGCCGCTTTCACGGCGGCCTGTAAGCTGCAGAATCTGGTCACACAGGGCTTTTCCGCAATGGGACAGACGATGGCAACCTACAGTGGACAAAATTTCGGAAAGGGCGATATTCCACGGATTAAAAAGGGAGTTCGCGCTGCACTTCTGACTTCCGTCACGTATTCGATCGCAGCCGCTGCTCTCGTCTTCCTTCTTCTGAAGCCATGTCTTTCCCTCTTCTTCTCGGGTGATGTCGATATGGCCGCCATGATGCCATGGGCAAAGACTTATTCCTATATGTGTGCTCTTTTTTATGTACCGCTCTGCACCATCTTTATTTTCCGAAATGCAATGCAGGGTTGCGGCTACGGCTTTCTGCCTATGATGGGCGGTGTTTCTGAACTCTTTGCGCGCCTTATTGTAGCTGTGATTGCCATAAAGTCATCAGCTATCCGCTCGCCTGCTTCTGTGACCCGGCAGCCTGGGTGACGGCAGCTGTCTTTACCGGTGTTTCGTATCTGTTTGTCATGAAAGATATCGACAAAAAGTATGATTCAAAGACACCGACGGCTCCGATCAGCTGACATTTTTCATACCAAACGCAAAACTGCGCGGAATGCACGATTCTGAAATGCATTCCACGCAGTTTTTTGTATTTACAGGATTACAGATTCAGTTTTGCTTTCTGCAGACTTACACAGGAACGATGATATGTGAGTGTCATCGTCAGATAAATGACGCCCACGACAATGACTGCGAGAATACCGGTATGGAACACCAGATGCAGGATCATCGTCGCACACAGCAGGATCTGAATCATCTTGCCCAGCGCCATATAGCTTATAGGCACTCTGATATACCATCTCTTTTTCTGCCTCATCGCAGCTTGCCATCCAGTCTTTCTGGAAGTTTTTCGAGTTCATATCTCCTCTCTTCTCCGGATGAGCCGCCTGAACCATTTTCACGTAACGCATCTGATAATAGCCATAGAGAAAGAAGTTGATACAAAACAGAACACAGGCTGCCAGGAATCCGGCAAGCTCTTTTCCCGATGCTTCTTCCAGCCAGGAACGGGAAAAGGTAAATGTCAGCACGATGATATCGCAGACCTGCGAAATCACATTGCAGTTCATCAGCATCGCGCCGTATTTCTCTTCTTCATAGCTTAAGACTTCGTACTGTTCATCCTCTGCTTCTTCGAGATGCTTCATCGTATCCTTTAATTTCCGGCTGTAAAATTCCATCAGGACAATGCTTACAACGAAAATTACCGCAATGATCGGCAGTGCCAGCGGGCGGACCAGATCGCTCAGATCACTCATGCCATTTTTCACTCCGAACGTCATAAAAATTCCGACAAAAAAACCGCAGACTCCGCCGATTCCCAGATAAATCAGCATCCGTTTCATCAACTTTCCGTAGGAATTTGGTTTGTTCCCCTGTTTTTCTTTCATGATTCATCCTCCTCATATTGAAAAATATCTTCTACTTTTACTTCACAGATTTTTGCAAGTTTTAACGCCAGTGTCACCGACGGTGAATAATCTCCCCTCTCGATCAGGCTGATAGTCTGTCTCGATACCCCCGCCATTTTCCCAAGGTCGGTCTGGTTGATGCCGAGCTTCGAACGGTACTCTTTTAACTGATTGTACAGCGGCATCGCAGCATCTCCTTTCTTGTCACGTTTTTTAGATGAGCTCTCTATTTGACAACTTTTCTTGTCATCTACTACTCTACTATTGACAACTTTATTTGTCAATACTTTTGACAAGTTTTTTTGTCATTTCAAACTCCCGGTTGATTTGTGGGCTGAAATGTACTAAACTAGAGGTATCTATTTTCGTAACTATTCAAGCCGCAGAAAGGACAGAATCTATGGAACAGAAAGACAGCCGGTTTGCCGTATTGATCGATGCGGACAATGTTTCCCCGAAATACATCAAATATATCCTGGACGAGGTTTCGGACCAGGGCGTCGCTACTTACAAGAGAATCTACGGGGACTGGACCGATATCTCGAAGAAAAGCTGGAAGGAGCAGCTCTTACGCTACTCGATCAACCCGATCCAGCAGTACAGCAATACGAACGGAAAGAACTCGACCGACTCCGCGATGATCATCGATGCGATGGACATTCTCTATTCCGGAAATGTGGAGGGCTTCTGCCTGGTCTCCTCGGATTCCGACTTTACGAAGCTGGCACAGCGGCTGCGCGAATCTGGAATGTTCGTGCTCGGTATGGGTGAGCAGAAGACTCCATCGTCGTTCCGTGTGGCGTGTGATGCCTTTAAAATTCTTGAGGTGATCTCCCAGAATGAGGATGATATCTCTCCTGCGATTACCGCTGTTTCGGAAAGTTCGGCGCGCTATGGATATGGCGCTTCGCAGGATGAAGCGATTACGAGCAAGGCCGAGATTGAACGGACGGTTTCCCGTGTGCTGACGGAAAATAATGACCACGGAAAGAATACGACGCTCAGTGAGATCGGCAGTATTTTACAGAAGAAATTTTCGGAGTTTGATGTTCGAAATTACGGCTATTCGAAGCTTTCTACGTTTTTGGAAAGTATGAATGATATCGAGGTGCTGAAGACGGGTCACAATTACCTCGTGAAAGAGCGCCAGAACACCGTATCGCGCCAGCAGATTGAGAAATGCATCACCGACCTGATCTGCTCCAACGGCGGCCATATCGACAACCTGAGCATCATCCACGACGCTCTACGGAGCCGCTTCCCGGGCTTTGATGTGAAGCAGTATGGGTACAGCAGGATTTCGAGCTTCATCAACAGCTTTAAAAAATTCAAAATCACGAATAATACGGTTCAGATAAAATAAAAAAGACCCCGGAAACGCCAGTTTTCACTGATGTTTCCGGGGTCTTTCTATAATAATTCGCAGCTCAGATTTACTGTTTTCCTGTACTTCCAATTCCGCCGCGGTCCTCGCCGTTTAAGTGGTCAACTTCTTCAAAGCCGATGGTCGGCTGGTGTTTCTCGATGCGGAACTGGCAGATACGGTCATTGACATGAATCACGGTGTCGCGCAGGGCATACGCCGGCATGTAGAACCAGTCGTTCGGTCCGCAGTAGCTCTCGTCGATGATACCGCAGTGGTTTGTCTGGATAATACCGAAATTCTTGAAGGTGCTGCTTCTCGGCACGATATGCGCCTCGTAGCCCTCCGGCAGCTGCATGGCAACGCCGAGGTGGATCAGCTTGAATTCTCCGGCCTTTAACTCTACTTCTTCTGCCGCGCGCAGGTCGATCCAGTCGGACTTTCCGTCGATATAGCGCAGGCGCTCAATTTCATCGTTTAAATACTGAATTTTAATGGTTTCCATAAAGCGTCTCCTTTTCTTTTTGTGTCTATTTCTCGCCGAACAGTACGACTTCGCCGCGTGCTCTCGTCTTTTTCACATCAATGACTCTCTGATTCGGGCTGCCCTTCCATTCCAGGGTAACGTCCCTCTGGGCAAGAATAAAGCGGCCGTCCACAACCACGTCCGTGTAATCCATCAGTTCCAGATCACAGACGGATTCCCACTCATATCCGGTGTAAACCCAGATATCTTTTTTCGGATATCTTTCCTTGATCTCTTTTGCCAGAGCCGTCACATCCGCCCGGTTTGCCTCATACAGCGGATCTCCGCCGGAGAAGGTGATGCCGGAAATGTAGTCCTTGTCCAGCTGTTCAAAAAATTTCTGCCTTTGCCGCGTCATCAAACGGGATGCCGCCATTTGGATCCCAGGTAATCGGATTCTGACATCCCTTGCAGTGATGACCGCATCCGGCGACCCAGAGCACGACGCGCAGGCCGTCTCCGTTCAGCATATCGTCTTTCGTTATATTATGGTATCTCATAGCTTTCACTCCTATTGGACATAAGAAAACACAGAAAAACGAACCGTTTTGCAGATCCCTTTTTCTGTGTTCCCCGCTCTTTATCGTCTGGCAGATCTATTTATTTCGCGTCTGCCGGAACATCCTTGATACTGAAGCTTACACGGCCCATTTTATCTTTGCCCATGCAGACTACTTTTACAACATCGCCAAGGCTGACAACGTCTTCTACTTTCTCAACACGCTGTTTTGCGAGCTTGGAGATGTGTACCAGACCTTCTTTTCCAGGTGCGAACTCAAGGAAAGCACCGAAGTCTTTGATGCTGACAACTTTTCCGGTCAGGATCTGTCCCTCGGTAAAGTCGCTTGCGATGATCTCGATATATTTCTTTGCCTGATCCATCATAGCCTGCTCGGTTCCGCAGATGGAACTGCACCGTCGTCTGTGATGTCGATCTTTACGCCGGTCTCATCGATGATGGCGTTGATGGTCTTTCCTCTCTGGCCGACAACTTCACCGATCTTCTGCGGGTCGATCATCATCTGGATGATCTTCGGAGCGAACTCGCCGACCGTCTTACGCGGCTCTGCGATCGCTTTCTCCATAACCTCGGTCAGGATGTACTCTCTTGCCTGTTTCGTTCTGGCAATCGCCTCTTCTACGATCTGACGGGTCAGTCCATGGATCTTGATATCCATCTGGATTGCAGTGATTCCGTCGTGGGTACCAGCTACCTTAAAGTCCATGTCGCCGAAGAAGTCTTCGAGACCCTGGATATCGGTCAGTACGAGGTAATCATCATCGGTCTCGCCTGTTACCAGACCGCAGGAGATACCTGCAACCGGTTTTTTGATCGGTACACCGGCAGCCATCAGAGACATGGTGGATGCACAGATACTTGCCTGGGAAGTAGAACCGTTAGACTCGAAGGTCTCGGATACGGTACGGATTGCGTACGGGAACTCTTCCTCGGTCGGAAGTACCGGAACCAGGGCACGTTCTGCCAGAGCACCATGGCCGATCTCACGGCGTCCCGGTCCGCGGGACGGTTTTGTCTCACCTACAGAGTAGGATGGGAAGTTGTACTGATGCATGTAACGTTTGGAGGTCTCGAACTCATCCAGTCCGTCCAGTTTCTGTGCTTCGGAAAGCGGAGCCAGTGTTGTTACGTTGCAGATCTGAGTCTGTCCACGGGTGAACATAGCGGAACCATGAACACGCGGGATAATGTCAACCTCTGCTGCCAGAGGACGGATTTCTGTGATCGCACGGCCGTCCGGACGTTTGTGGTCTTTTAAGATCATCTTACGAACGGTCTTTTTCTGATACTGGTAAACAGCCTCGCCTAATACTGCCAGCCACTCTTCGTTGTCGGCAAATGCCTCCTCGAGTTTCTCGGTGATGACGCGGATGTTTTCTTCTCTTGTCTGTTTATCATCGCTGAAAACAGCCTCTTCCATCTCTGCCGGAGGAACGATCTCTTTGATCGCTGCAAACAGCTCTTCCGGAATAGCGCAGCTCTCATAAGCGTGTTTCGGTTTTCCAACCTCTGCTACGATGCTGTCGATGAATTTGATGATTTCCTGGTTTACTTCGTGTGCTTTGTAGATGGCGTCGATTCATTTTTGCTTCCGGAATCTCTTTTGCTCCGGCTTCGATCATGATGACTTTCTCTCTGGTGGAAGCTACGGTCAGTTTCAGGTCGGATACGGCTTTCTGTGCGAGAGTCGGGTTTACGATGAACTCGCCGTCGATCATACCGATCTGAGTCATGGCACACGGACCGTCAAACGGGATGTCGGAAATGCAGGTTGCGATTGCGGAACCCAGCATTGCGACTACTTCCGGATCACACTCCGGATCTACGGACATTACCATGTTGTTTAATGTAACATCGTTGCGGTAATCTTTTGGGAACAGCGGACGCATCGGACGGTCAATGACACGGCTGGTCAGAATTGCGTGCTCGCTTGCTTTTCCTTCTCTTTTGTTGAATCCGCCCGGGATTTTTCCAACGGCGTACATCTTCTCTTCGTACTCAACGCTTAATGGGAAGAAGTCGATGCCGTCACGCGGTTTCTCAGATGCGGTTGCTGTAGAAAGAACTACAGTATCGCCATAATGCATAAATGCTGCGCCGTTTGCCTGTTTTGCTACACGGCCTACGTCTACGGTCAGGGTTCTGCCTGCCAGTTCCATAGAAAAACTCTTGTACATAAATAATCTCCTTTTTTTCTTCTGAGCAGAATTTCCGAAACAACTGAAAAGCACACCGGAATACGGACAGGATGCAGCTTTTCAATGTGTTTTTCAGTGGTCTCGGATAAAATTCCTGCACCTCCAGAACCTGCCACTGGCAGCTTCTTACGGATGCAATGCAGCTCAGAATGGCTCCATGTCGTTTGCGTCTTTGATCTTACAAGCAAAGAAACGGGCGGAAAATGTATCCCGCCCGTTGTTCCAAGCTGATTATTTTCTGATTCCTAACTTCTCGATTAAAGCACGGTATCTTTCAATATCAGTTTTCTTTAAGTAGTCAAGCAGACCACGTCTCTGACCAACCATTTTCAGAAGTCCTCTTCTGGAATGATGATCTTTGTGGTGAACTTTCAGATGCTCAGTGAGCTCCTCGATTCTTGCGGTAAGAACAGCTACCTGTACTTCCGGTGATCCTGTATCTCCCTCAGTTCTTGCATACTCTTTGATGATTGCCTGTTTTTTTTCTTTCGAAATCATTTTAAATTCCTCCTGTTATTTTGATTGCACCGCTGACTAAGAAGTGGTCGGAGTGTCCTGCCTCTGAATCAGGGTCCGGGGATCTTTTTTGTCCCGCATACTCGATTAGTATAGCATACGCTTTTCGAATTGTAAATACTAAAATCAGATGTTTTCGCGATGAATTTTCACGTAGTTACAGTTCTCCGAACTGTAACTTTCGCAGCTCTCATTTTAAGTTTTGCTTCGCAAAAGGAGAGCTGCTCACACCTGAATCACTTTCTTACGCAGCGAAACAGCGAGTGTTTCACTGCTGAGCGAACTTTTTTTCTACATATTTTTTCCCTGCCGCAACATCATGATCGAGCTGGTTTTTCAGCGCGTCGATCGAAGCAAATTTCTGCTCCGGGCGCAGGAATTTTAACAGAGAAACCTCCGCCTGTTTTCCATAGAGATCCTCGCTGCAGTCAAAAAGATTCGTCTCCACGCCGGTAAATTTTTCCTGTACCGTCGGCTTAACACCGATGTTTGTGATACCGTAATAAATTTTCCTTCGATTTTCACCTCGGAAACGTAGACGCCAAACGGCGGAAGCAGCTTTTCTGCCGGCGGGATCTGATTGATGGTCGCACGCCGATCGTTCTGCCGAGTGCATGACCGTGGACAATCTCGCCGTGAACCGCGTAATCGTAGCCGAGCAGACCGCTCACGGCTTCCATATTGCCCTGTTCCAGCTCTTCCCGTGCCAGGTGCTGCTGATTTCGCGGCCGTTTTCCTCTGCTTTTTCGATGATCTCGTTTCAAAACCAAGGGACGGGCCCATTTCTTTCAGCATTTCGGCTGTGCCGCTTCTCTTGTAGCCAAAACCGAAATCCTTTCCCACAACAACTTTTTTCGCGTGCAGCTTATCCACCAGAATCTCTTTGATAAAGGCTTCCGGCGTCATGTGCATCACTTCATCCACAAACGGGCATTCCACAAGGCAGTCCATGCCAAGCTGTTCGAGGCGGGCTCTTCTCTCCTCATTCGTCAGCAGCTGATGCGGCTTGACATGCTGCACTTTCGACTGCGGCGGCACGTCAAATGTAAACACAACCGTTTCCAGTCCTTCCGTTCTGCCGATTGCAAGGACACGGCGGATCAGAAGCATATGCCCCCGGTGGAGGCCGTCAAATTTTCCCAGGGTTACAACGCTGTCCCCTCTGCTGTCAAAATCCAGTGTTTTTGTTAGATATCTCATGTTCTCTCCAGAAATAACTTGACCGGTCTGGTTAAGTTTTGTGATGGTCTGTATTGATAAATACCGACAAACGTTCCGCCATCGAGATAAAGGCGGAACTCCTCGTCTTCTGCGAAGTCCCCGCCGGAAGCAGTTTCCCCGATTTCGCGGATCTGCGCCGGTTTCAGCGGATTTCCGTTTTCCGCAAGCTTTTTCGCATGATCGTCCGCTGTCGCAAAGCTGCGCAGCGCGGCAAACATTTCATCGACCGGCACGAGGATCTCCGAAAGGCGGCCCTCACCGACAATCGCTGCGATCTCGTCAAGCGTGTGCGCTCCGTTTCGGTCAAACTGGCCGACTCTCGTGCGGATCAGCTGCTCCATACATCCGTGGCAGCCCAGTTTTTCGCCGATATCGTGGCACAGGGTGCGGATATACGTTCCCTTCGAACACGTTACCTCCATGCGCACCAGCGGAAGCTTCACTTCCAGAATGCTGATCTCGTAAAAGTGCACCGTGCGGGCCTTCCTCTCGATCTCGATGCCTTCCCGCGCCAGCTCGTAGAGTTTCTTTCCATTAACCTTCAGCGCGGAATACATCGGCGGCACCTGCTGCTGCTCCCCGACAAACGAGGCGATGCAGTCCCGCACCTCTTCTTCCGTCACGGTCACTGGCGCTTCTGCTGTCACGGTTCCGCTCATGTCCTGCGTATCCGTTGCGATTCCAAGGTGAAGCAGCGCTTCATACGTCTTCGTTTCATCGGTCAGCATATCGCAGAGACGCGTTCCCTTTCCAAGGCAGACCGGAAGCACGCCCGTCGCATCCGGGTCTAGGTTCCGGTGTGGCCGATTTTTTTCTGGTGCAGGATGCCGCGCAGCTTCGCAACCACGTCATGCGACGTAAATCCCGCCTCTTTCCATACGTTCAGAACTCCGTTTATCATGTTGTTTTGTCTCCCTCTTTTTCACAAGAAAACCGGGCGTGGATATATTTTCTGCGCCCGGCTGTTTCCTGTTTATGCTTCTTCCTCTGTCGTCTCTTCTTCCTCTTCTGCAAGAAGCTGTTTTTCGATATACAGAGTCAGATTGTTGATTACATCATACGGAGAACCTGACATCGTGCAGCCAGCCGCACGGATATGGCCGCCGCCGCCGAATACGGCTGCGATTTTGCTCACATCAACCAGCTCGTCGGAGCGGAGGCTTACTTTGAAGACCTGCGGCTCCAGCTCATACAGAAAAATCGCTACGTGAACGCCTTCTGTATTTTTTAACTGGATGACAATGCCGTCCATATCTCCCGATGTCAGGCCATAGAAGTCCATGACCTTCTTCCGCACGATACCGACAATACACTGCTTGTCGAGAAGCATGATGCTCTCTGTCAGCGTGCGTCCCATAATCTGGTTCTGTACGTATGTTTTCTTGAAGAATGCATCCTCGATGATTCTGGTAAACGGAACTCCCTTTTCCATCAGAGCGGCCGCAACCCGCATCGTGTGCGGAGAGGTGCTGCTGTACTGGAATACGCCGGAATCGGTCACAATACCGGTGTACAGCGCCTCGGCGCACGGCTCGGAGATCTTTTCTTCCTCCAAAAGTCCGAACAGCACCTCGCAGGCAGAGCTTGCATCCGGCTCTACGTGATTGATTTCGCAATATTCTGTATTCGTCACATGGTGATCGATGCAGATCGTCTTTCCCGCTTTTGCAAGAAGCGGTGCGGCAACGCCGATGCGGTCCTCGCTGGATACATCCAGAAGGACCACAAGGTCGTACGCTTTCTCTTCACAGCTTGTCTTTACCTCAGAAAAGCCCGGAAGATAGGAAAATTCCGGCCGTGGATCCTCAAGATAGACATCTGCCTGAATCTCCGGCCGATTGTCGCGAAGATACTGGTATAATCCCAGGCAGGAACCGATGCAGTCACCGTCCGGACGAACGTGTCCGGCGATGGCCATGCAGGAGACTCCGTTTAGAATTTCATCAATTTTCTTCATTTTCCTCATCCTTTTTGTCTTCTTTGTGTGTTACTTCATCAATCAGTTTCGACATCGTAACGCCATATTCAATCGACTCATCCAGGACAAAGGTCAGCTCCGGTGTATTGCGGAGGTTAATGGTCTTGGCCAGCATACGGCGGATGAAGCCCTCCGCGCTCTTTAAGCCGCGGATGGTTTCTTTCTTCGCCTCATCATCGCCAAACACACTGATATATACTTTACACGTCTTCAGATCCGGCGCTACCTCTGCCGCTGTGACAGAGGTCATCATTCCGATGCGCGGATCCTTGATCTCGTTCCGGATGATGTTGGAAAGCTCTTTCTGTACTTCCCCGTTGATCCTGGTGTTTTTAATACTGTTTTTTCTCAACTTAATTCCTCATTTCTATCTCGCACTTCTACCATGATATAAGCCTCGACCTGATCGAACTCCTGAAGATCGTTGAATCCTTCAAATACAAGACCGCACTCATAGCCGGAGCGCACTTCTTTGACATCGTCTTTGAAACGTTTGAGGGATGCCAGATTTCCTTCGAAGATCTGGTTTCCTTCGCGGCTGATTCGAACTTTGCAGCCTCTCTGGAACGTTCCGTCCAGTACATAGCTTCCGGCGATCGTTCCGACACCGGATGCCTTGAAGAGCTGACGTACCTCGGCATGGCCGATAACTTTCTCTTCGTAAACCGGCTCAAGCATACCCTTCATGCTGCCTCAACATCCTCAATTGCCTGGTAGATGACACGGTACAGACGGATGTCTACGCCGTTCTGCTCTGCCATGATTTTGCGTTCGCATCCGGGCGTACGTTAAATCCGATAATGATGGCGGAAGATGCGGTTGCCAGCATAACGTCGGACTCGTTGATCGCACCGACACCGCCGTGGATGACGCGTACGGCAACTTCCTCGTTGGAGAGTTTGACAAGACTCTGTTTTACTGCCTCGACAGATCCCTGTACATCGGCTTTGACAACAAGTGCCAGTTCTTTTAAGTTACCCTCCTGAATCTGGTTGAACAGATCATCCAGGGACATCTTCGCTTTTGTCTCCTCAAGCAGGTTCTTCTTGTTCTCTGCCACGAAGGTTGCTGCGAAGTTCTTTGCTTCTTTATCGTTATCGGTCTGAACGAGGATCTCTCCTGCGTTCGGAACATCGGAAAGTCCGAGAATCTCAACCGGAGTAGACGGGCCTGCCTCTTTGACGCGGCGTCCCTTATCATCCATCATCGCACGGACTTTACCGGAGCATGCGCCTGCTGCGATGTAATCGCCGACATGCAGGGTACCTTTCTGTACCAGAATGGTAGCAACCGGTCCTTTTCCTTTATCCAGCTCAGCCTCGATGACAAGACCTCTTGCTTTCCGGTTCGGGTTTGCTTTCAGCTCGAGCACTTCGGAAGTCAGAAGGATCATCTCCAGCAGATCGTCGATACCTTCGTTGTTCTTTGCAGATACCGGAACGAATACGGTGCTTCCGCCCCAGTCCTCCGGAATCAGTTCGTACTCGGAGAGCTCCTGTTTTACACGCTCTACGTTTGCGCCTGGTTTATCGATCTTATTGATCGCAACGATGATCTCAACGCCGGCTGCTTTTGCATGGTTGATTGCCTCAACGGTCTGCGGCATCACACCGTCGTCTGCTGCGACAACGAGAATGGCGATATCCGTTGCATTGGCTCCACGCATACGCATAGCGGTGAATGCCTCATGTCCCGGGGTATCGAGGAACGTAATCTTCTGTTTGTTGATCGAAACGGTGTATGCACCGATGTGCTGGGTAATACCGCCAGCCTCGCGGTCGGTGACATGGGTGTTCCGGATGCAGTCCAGAAGAGATGTTTTACCGTGGTCAACGTGTCCCATAACGCAGACTACCGGCGGACGCGGAACCATGTCTTTTTCATCCTCTTCGTCCTCTTTTAAGAGCTCTTCGATCACATCGACTTTCTCTTCCGGCTCAGCGATGATGTTATAATCAAGCGCGATTTCCTGTGCTTTTTCGAAATCGATCTCATGGTTTACGGTAACCATCGTTCCTTCCATGAACAGTTTCTTTACGATGACTGCCGGCTGCATTTTCATCTTCTCAGCCAGCTCGCGGATGGTCATTTTCTCCGGCAGGGTAATCTCCTTTACCTCATCCTTCGGTGCTTCCTGTTTCGGTTTGTTGACCGGTTTCTGGAGCGCTTTCGGGAGTCTGGACTGCTGATGATGTCCCTGGTTCGGACGGTTTCCGCCTCTTCCTCTGTCTTCACTGAATTTATTTTCTCTTAAAGAATCTTTGTTTTTGTCTTTTTCTTTTCTTCCTGTATCACGGCCTGGCTTCTTGATGCCAAGCTCATTGTATCGCCTGCAGAGCTCTTATGCTCGGTTCTGCGGCGGTCTCCTCCCGGACGGCGGTTCTGATTCTGGGAATCATCATCTTCCTGCGAACGGTCTTCCGCCATTATTTCCCGGTCTGCCTCCGTTTGGACGTGCGGAACGCTCACCGAATGGTCTTCCGCTTCTCTCACCGTTTCCACTTCTTCCGCCGTTATTGCGGTCTCCTCCCGGACGGTCTCCGCTGCGGTTCGGACGGTCTCCTTGTTCCGCGAACGGTCGTCCTCCTCG
>ENA-OQAN01000415-OQAN01000415.1-human-gut-metagenome-genome-assembly--contig:-NODE-415-length-23171-cov-2.732946_pt1 | contig 23171 bp, 24 predicted proteins | sample MGYA00242735_ERZ504527 | MGnify/ENA primary metagenome ERZ504527 (study PRJEB26092, sample SAMD00036230) | human gut metagenome | host: Homo sapiens | study: EMG produced TPA metagenomics assembly of... | reverse complement strand
TACTGTTTTACATTCGGATCATAAGGTGCAATATCAATATAGGCTCTTAATAATTTTGTATTAAACCACGGATCATGATCTGGATACGCTAATCCTATACCCATTCACCGAACGAACAAATACGCCATATGCCCCTTGAGCCGATGCTTTTGCCTCATTCAGATAATTTTCATCATTTGTAATCTTGTATAAGCATACACCATTCTGAATCATAACACCTACATTATACGTCCATTTAGTCTTATTGATTGTACCTGAAGCATCTTTACTATTCCAATAACAGTTATCCGTATTATCCCTCAAGTTCGTTTTTATCCACTCATAAAGTTCTTTAGCAAAAGCTAATACTTCTTCTTTGCGTTCTTGAGGACAAACTTCATAATACTTTAAAAGAAACTGCACAGCATAACCATTTGCACAAGCAGGTTTATTAGAACTTTCATTTCCTGCTACATTTTTCAAAGATTCATTCCACCATATGCCTCCTCCGAAAATATCATCTTTCCCTGATTTCAGGAAATCTACAATTTGTCCAGCACGATTAAGATAGGCCTCATCATTTAAACGTTCATAAGCCTCCAACAGACTAATTCCTACAATGGAGTTATCATCGTAAAATCTATCCGCCCTTCCTGCCGTTCCATCAGTGCTAGAACCATATCCAGCCACCTGATGTTGTCCATTGCTTTCCATCCAATAATATGACAAGCCATCTATCAATGTCTTATAATCAACATCATATTCCAAGTCAGTAAGAAATGCAGCTCCGGTAGTCAAACAATTATAAGGCCACAAAAAAGAATAAGTACCATCTCCTGACTGTACCGGGAAATTCTCACGATACAAATTACCTGTCTTATAATATTCTTGGACCAACTCAAAAACTTCATATCCTCTTGCTGCATAATCTACAACTTCTTGAGAAGGAGGAGGCGTTTGAGGACCTGTAGGATTCCACTCTTCAACACCTGTTTCACAGGAGCAAAATAAAGAGAGTGCCAAAGCACTTACATATATAAATCTTTTCATATACTTATCTACTATAATTTATTTTATATCTCGAAGGATTTATTTAATCCTCCGAGATATATAATCGTATTTTATCTATTATTTCACATCAGAGAACGAATGAATCATCATATTATTTGCATTTGTTTCAATCGTTACAGTACAAGTTTTCTTATTCAAAGAATGACTCATTTTCCACAGATGATCCACTGGCTCCATGCAAACTCATGTAATTCATAGAAAGTTGCAGGTTCATTCTCACCAGGTTGTTCAGCCGAGACATTATCTCCTCTTCCCCAACAAACATCGGCACCATTTATTGTTGATATAAAATAGTAACGTTCTTCAACCCATGTAAGCCAAGAAGGAGGATTTGTAGTAGGATCATTAGGATCTACAAATTTGATATTGACATTTTCTTTCTTAAAGGATCCATTACCAACATACTGCATATCTGCTATTACGTCAAAAGTTGCTCCCCAGATCATTCTCACTCCCGAGATAAGATCTTTAGATATAGTTTTAGCATTAAAATTCAGTGTTAATCTAACAACATTTTCTTCCGCTTCAACGTTATAAGCCTCATCGCCTTCTATTAATTTTCCAGAACTGTCAACTGTATAGTTTACACCATCCTCTAAAGCATCAGTAAAATAAATATTTCCAGAGCTCAGCTTCGTATAGATAACAAAAATACCATCACTCTCTTTACGGAAAGGAACAGGAGCTGTTCCCTGGTTTTCTGTAGCTGACCCCAACAGATATAATTGTTCTGGGATTTCTTCTGCCGGACGTGTTATCAGTATTTCTCCACATTCTTGTGAACGTCTGACTACTCCTCCACGAGAAGCTTCCACTGTCCATTTCACTTTACCTGTTTCAGCAGTCTTCAATCCAGCTTCGCGAGCAATTTTATTCAATATAACATGAGTTAATGTAAGCTGGCGGGTAGCACCAAAATCACTTTGAGAAGTATATATGGGTTCAGAGAAGTTCCCATCTCCTTTATCAAACAGCACAGAATATAATAAAACTCCGCCATCATTAGCACCTCCATTCCATGTTAACACGATATTTTCAGAAGATTGTAAATCAATAGCAACCTCTTCTGGTCCTGACAGTTCTGTAGGCAAAGTAAAACTTTCATCGAGCTTATAATCTTCAGAACATCCAGTCAAAAACAATATTGACAATAAAAAAATATATATCGTTTTCATATTTATCACCAATTAGGATTTTGTGTCAAATTATGATTTAAATCTCTTTCACTCTGAGGTATAGGCCACAAATAGTGCTTATTTGCATCGAAAACTCTATTTTCAACCCTTACATACCCATCATCTGTACCAACTGCATCACCGGTATAAATACCGTGACAATAGCCGTTCATTACCTTATCTGCTATACGCCAACGTACGATATCTTTCAAACGCAAGCCCTCTAATGCAAGCTCAGAGCGACGCTCCCGTCTGATTATTTCTCTCAAATCTGCAGATGCTCCTGGAAATTTCAGAGCCTGTTCATCTGTAAATCCAGCTCTCACACGAAGCGGACGAATTGTTTTATTCCAGTCTGTTTCGGAGAATTCACCTAATTCGACTAAAGCTTCAGCATTCATAAGTAAAACATCAGCATAACGAATCAAAATAATATTCAATCCCGAATACAAATTATCTCTGTACGTTCTATCCCAGTACTTCTTTATATAATACCCAGTTGGTGAGCAATTAGAACTAAATCCGTAACCATCTGGATTGCTTCCCTTGTCACAATTGATAACTTGTGTCGTTCCATCTGGCAAAATATAACTATTTCCCGTATAGCAGATTGTAGCAGCCAAACGTGGGTCACGATGTTCAAAAGGTTTAGCTGGATCATAATTAGCACCAGCTTCATCTATAGCCTTGCCATTGTCTGTTATATATGACTGTACAAGTTCATTTAAAGGAGCAAGTTGAGCATAGCCTTTTAAAGTCGGAGGCAAGAACTGATATTGAGTTTGATGCTCACGGTCCGGCGACAGATATTGCAGATCTAAAATTACCTCTTCATTATTTTCATTAGCAACTTCAAACAAACCACTATAGCTATTAAACAAGTTAAAACCACCTTGAGTCATTATAGTAGAAGTTACATTCTTAAGTTCTTCCCAACGGCCTTCGAAAAGTAATATACGTGCTTTTAAAGCCATAGCAGCCCATTTGGTAATACGTCCTTTATCTTCGCTAGAACTATAAGAAGCCGGTAAATAATCATTATCGATAATCTGATCTAGTTCTCCTAAAATATTTGCTATAATTTCAGTTTTACTGGTTCTAGGAAGCTGTTGAGATTCTTCAATTGTTATAACATTAGTAAAATAGGGTACATCACCAAAACGAGAATACAACTCAAAATAATGAAAAGCCCGAATTACCATAGCTTCAGCACAATATCTGTTCCGAAGTTCCTCACTCAATCCAGGAACTTTATCAATATTGTTCAGTAATTGATTACATACACGGATTCCTGCATAACGACTATCCCAGACAGATTCTACATAAGGATAAGCAGTAGAATAGCTACCATTTCCTATAGACTGATTAAACCCTGTTTGTACTTTTGTATATGCATTATCTGTCATAGCATCGGCATACAATACCTCCTCCGCACTATACAAGGTAGGATAACATGCGTTTAATGCATATAAAGCAGAACCCTCTTTTTCCCAAAAACTTAAATCAGTTTCTCTGTCGTATGGTTCTGTGTCAAGAGGAACACATGCTACAACAGAATTAAGAAGTATTCCTCCTACTATATATTTCATCATACTAAATGTTCTCATAGCTTATTAAAATTTAATGTTTAATCCCATAGATATTACGCGAGAAACAGGATAAATACGTCCTCCACCATCAGTAGTTTCAGGATCCCATCCGCCTTTTATATGACTTAATGTAAATAAATTCTGACCACTCAGATAAATTCTTAAATTTTTCACATATACTTTTCTCATCCATTTTTGCGGGAAAGTATAACCAATCTGAGCATTTTTCAATCGTAAATAAGAGCCATCTTGAATCCAGAAATTAGATTTAGCAGCATTGTTAGCAGACTCTGCACCTACAGTTAAACGTGGATAAGAAGCATCCGGATTATTCGGAGTCCAGCGATCTAAATGAAAGTCAAAAACTGGTCCTTCATTATTATTATGAAAAGCTTCTACAGATTCACCACGTAACCAAACATTGCGTCGACCTACACCTTGCCAAAACATTGAAAAATCGAAACCTTTCCAAGTAAATCCATAACTAAATCCATAAGTATAATGAGGGAAATTATCTCCAAGTATAAAACGGTCGTCACTTTCTTTCACCAAGCCGTCGTTATTTTTATCAACATAACGCAGATCTCCAGGTTTTGGAGTTATCCCATCCAACCAAGGTCCTGTGCAACCTCTTCATCATTTTGGAATATACCGTTAACTCTATAAGCATAATAAGAATTAATAGGATATCCTTCTTTGATAATTGTATTAACATCGGCCCCATTAATCCATTCAACACCACGAGTATCTATTACCTCATTAGCAGCATCAGAAACATTTCCTGAAACAAAATGTTCTACCTGCCCAGTCTTGAATCGGTAATTCATATTTAATTCCCAACCGCGATTTCTCACTTTTCCAGCATTCTGGACAGGGCTACCTCCACCAAACATACCTGGAACGGGTAAACCTATTAAAATGTCACGAGTTACATTATTAAAGAAATCAGCTGTAATATTCAATGAATTATTAAGGAATCCAACATCTATACCCAAATCGAACATTGCAGTTGTTTCCCATTTTATATCCGTATTAACAGCTGCAAACGAGGCCCCGTTTACTATTGTATTTCCAAAATTATATTTAGGAGAAACTGTTACAGATGATAAATATTGATAGTTATCAATTCTGTTATTTCCAACTAATCCCCATGAAGTTCTTAACTTTAAAGAAGAAACATGTTCTTTTAATTTCTCAAAAAATCTTTCTTCTGAAACTCTCCATCCAAAGAGAACGAGGGGAAAAGAGCTGAACGATTACCCTTTGCAAATTTTGAAGAAGCATCATTACGTAAATTTGCTTCAAATAAATACTTCTCATCATAATTATAATTGAGACGTGCAAATTCCGAATAAATAGACCAGTCACTTCCGCTTCCTGAATTTCCAACATTAGAAGTCTGAGTACCAACCATTATATCAAAATCAGATGTTTCTGTCACACGATATGTATCATATCCTTTGTCACTACCTCCTTCATAAGAATATCCGACCATTGCACCTACCGTATGCTTACCAAACGACTTATCATAAGTCAACATCACGTTAGTTGTAAGATTCAATGAACGAGCAAACTGTTCTGTCATACGATTTTCTGTATTCACCAGAAGACAGGAGCTTCAATTGCTTTTCTATTTTCATGAGTACGATTGTTATTACAACTGCCCACCAATCATTCCTTTCAATTTTAGTCCATCCCAAATCTTCAACTCAGCATTAAGTGTTGCAGATACATCATCATTAGAGTTCTGACGATAACCTCCTTGTTCCAGTCGGGCTAAAGCATTCGAATTACTACCACTAGGATAAGTATATGCTCCATTTTCATCTTTAATCGGATAAATAGAAGGCATACGAGTTGCTTGCTCTATAATCCATTCTGTCCAATAAGCATGATCTTTAACTTCATTACGAGCATATGCAACGGTTGTGCTGAAATTAAAACGCTCTGAAACTTTATGACTCAAATTTAAACGTCCATTATATCTTTGTTGACCATAATCCGGTCCTTTAAACATACTATTTTGATCCATATACCCTAATGAAACCAAAAAAGTTGTTTTATCATTGCCACCTGAAAAAGATAAATTGTGGCTTTGTTGAGGAGAATTTTTCTTATAAAGTTCTTCAATCCATTTACAATTAGGACCACCGTTACGATAATATGCAATCTGCTCTGGAGTAAAAGCCGCAGGCTGTCCAGAATTTACCAATGCTTCATTTCGCATTTCTGCATATACCCATGAATCAACGACTTTCGGTAAACAAGTAGGAGACTGCATCCATACTGCATTTCATAAGTTACTTCATTTTTTTGTGCAGAACCTTTTTTAGTTGTTATCAAAATAACACCATTTGACGCACGAGAACCATAGATAGCTGTAGATGAAGCATCTTTTAATACTGAAATATTTTCAATATCTGAAGGATTTACATTTTGAATATCACCAATAATTCCATCAATCAGAACCATCGGGTCATTATTATTCATCGTATTTAATCCACGAATATTAATACTAGGACGTGCACCTGGAGCTGAGTTAGACTGCTGAATTACTAATCCGGAAGTTGTTCCTTGCAAAGCTTCAACAATATTCGTAACAGGTTTTCCTTGAATATCAGATGTTGAAACAGAAGCAACAGCTCCTGTAAGATTTACTTTTTTCTGTGTACCATATCCTACAACTACCAGTTCATCAATCATTTCTGTATTAGATTTTAAAACAATTATCATATCTTTTTTCAAATCTTTTCCAGAAATAATCTGGTCTTTATATCCAACAAATGATATTTGCAGTTAGAAGAAGAAGTCACTTCCAAAGTAAATTTACCGTCTATATCAGCAATAGTACCTTGTTTAGTGGAAACGTCTAATACACTAGCACCAATCATTGGCTCACCTGACTCATCTTTAACAATACCAGATATGAGTCGTGACTGTTGTTGTGCCAGCATTGGTATGGAAACCAACGAAAGCAACAAACTAGCTACAAAACACATTATTACATGTTTCATAAATTAATTAAGATTTAAAAGTTAATAATTTTAATAGACCAATTAATATATACCTATTGAAAACTTGTTACCTAAAGAAAACTAAACTTCTAGCTGTGATAACGCATATGCATAAGCACCTCGCATGATAGAGCAGCTTGCTCCTTCACGGCTACACATCACTGCAATGCGTTTCGTATTATTATAGGGTACTTTAATTGACGTTCCGGGAATCAAGACCTCACGATGTTGATAATCCAGAAACTTCTTTCTGTCCATTTCATCTTCCCAGTTATAAACTTCCATCTGCAAACATGGGAATTGCTCTCCTGAAAACATTGATAATGTAGCGCGCAGTTCATTTACTAAAGCCGGTAATATATAGTGAGAAGCACCGGCTAGTCCACCACCTATTACTACTAACCCATCTACAATATTCAGTGCAGATGCAATTGCACTTCCAGCCATTTCTCCTAATTCCTGAAAACTAGCTATTGCAGCCTTCTTATCACCTTCCTTTATACCTTCAGCAATTTCATAGATATCTTTAGGAGTCAGATCGGCATCCTGTACTCCCGACAATTCACGATACACTCTTTTAACGGCACGAATACTGACACTTTCTTCTGCAAGCATTGAAGGATACTTCTTGTTACGCATCAGCCAAACGTCCCCTCCACAGCCATTATCTCCTGTCAACAATCTGTTATCTATTACAACCCCAGCTCCAAAGCCAGTACCTAACGTTATTCCCAGTAAATTTTTATATTTCCGGTTATGCCCCATTGCCTCCAATTCTCTATTTACCATAGGAAGAGCTCCAGATAAAGCCTCACCATAAGCAAACAGATTTCCATCATTTTCTATATAAACAGGAATGCCATAATGATGTTGCAAAAATGGACCAAGAGCTACTCCCTGACGAAAAGAAGGGAAGTTAGGCAAGTTTCCACCTATCACTCCATTTTTATAATCTGCCGGACCCGGGAAGGCAAAGCTGATTGCAACAGGAGGTGTATCCAAGCTTTTAATTACGGCATCAAAACCAGCCACTAAAGTGGCTAGGCATCTATCCAGATTGTCCGAGCAAGAAGGCATACAAACTGGCGAAACAATCTGAAGATTGCCCCTGATGGCAGAAAAAACAAAATTAGTTCCTCCTGCATCAAGGGTCAATACTATTCGTTTGTCATTTTCGTACATATTTTTAAGGCTTCTTTAAAGGTTTATTACTCTGTTTTTCTACTATCAGAAGCGTACATAAGCTTTCACTGTCACACACTCCTTACCTTCTGACAAACCATAAGGACGGATAGTATATTCACCTACACAAGCCGGAATAATAAAGGTTTCAGCATAATGTACTACAAATGGCTCGAATGAATGAGTAGGACTTTCTACAATAGCCTCCTCTCCTTCCAATAGATTGAACACATTCACACTGTTGTTAGTATGGTGCAATACAGGAACAGAGAACCGATGACGACGGGTTTCAATAAACTCATTTTCATGCAAACCGGTACGTTCTTCCATCCAACCTTCACCTTCACCTATCAAGGTCACATGGTTACGAAGTTTTTCATATACATAATCCGTATTTCTATTCCAATTGATGACATGTTTTCCACGTTCTACATTTATTGGACGAGGTTTTCCGTCAAGTCCCAAACGCTGCCAGTCCCAAAGTTTGAAAGTAAACAGATTGGGAGTTGAACTGATTTCAAGTACCATACTGTTTGAACCAGAACAATGAATTGTTCCTCCAGGTATCAAGAAATGGTCATGCTTTTTGGCCGGTATCTTGTTTACATACTTTTCAGCATCGAACACGATTTCACCACGCTGTGCCCTGCGTAAATCCTCTATCATAGCCTCACGGTCTACTCCATTCTTTACACCTAAATAAACAACAGCATCTTCTTCTGCATCCAGCAGATAGTAGCTTTCGTCCTGTGTATAGTACATACCGAAATTCTCGCGGATAAACTGGGTTGTAGGATGTACCTGCAAACTTAAGTTTCCACCACCTATTGTATCCAAGAAGTCGAAACGTATCGGAAAGTCTTTTCCAAAACGTGCTTCAACAGGCTCTCCAAGTAATTCTTTACTTTTCAACAATACCAAATCAACTGAAGGTAATTCAAAGCGTACACCATTTACTTCAAAATAAAGGCTGTTTTCCTCGGGCACACAGTCGAAGCACCAACCGTAATTTTGCTTACTGCGGTCCAAATCACATACCTCCTTCATCACTGTCCTCCCCATGCGCCGGATCAAAGAAAGGAACAACACGGAAAGGTTTCGTAGATGTTTTCTCAATGCCTTTAAAGAAAGTTTCACGATCAATCATTTTAGCTGTCCTGCAATATGAGTATCCAACCAAAAATCTACCTCATGAAACAATGAATCTTTATAACGATCGCATACACGCCAATCATTAAAATATCCTCTTTTATATTGGAGCGAAACAGCTTCATTACGATTGTCTATACCTAAAGCTTTTACTTCATGACGACGAAAACGTTGCTGAATTTCCCAACGGGCCATATCCACATACACAAGCGTTGCTTCAGGGGCAACCATATGCGCTCCTGTACCTAACACAATAACAAGCTTATTGCTTTCACTGACTTTTTTTTTTGTGCAGCCGCCAGCTTTTCACTATCAAAATAATCCGCCAAGCATAAATTGGTTACATAGCCAAACAACACATCATCAGTCATAAAGCGTTCTGTCATTTCAGCTATAACCTTCTCATCTTTATACAATTCATTCACCAGAATAATTCTGCCGGCTGAAGTAAAGAAAGCTCATCTATAAGTTCTTTTTCATACACCCCAGTATAGCAGTCGACTGCTAATACAGCTTTTTCAGACAATTTTGGATGCAAGAACACCACGTATCTCACCCCATCCTTGAAAGATATTCCCATCAATTACCGTAGCAGGATATTTGTCATAATTCGGTTTTCTCATAAACAATTTATTATTTGTTCATACATATTATCATTTTGTGCAAATATAAAAAATAATAATTTTATAATCAAATAGAATTAATAGAAAAAATTCATCTTATCGAAATAGAATAAAATTATAGAACAGAACTATACGAACGCATACATATTAGATAAATCAATTTAATTATCAATAAATTACGCATAATTAAACTATAATATACCAAAAGTATAAAAAAGAAAGCAGGAAAAAAATATTTGTCCATATGTAACATAGAGTGTTCAAACAATACAATAAAACGTGCAATATACATATTCTATATTCTCATAAAATATTCATCTATTATCATTAAAAAGAAACCCGTCATCGGATATAACCGATGACGGGTAAGCTAGTATCAAAAACAGTATTCAAATAAACATTACCAGTATATTTTGATAAATTTACTTTCCCAAGGTTTTAATTTCAAAGCAGCTTGTTCACCTTTAACTGTTTCTCCAACAACATCACATACTTCCACTTTTTTAATATTCACAATATCCGAAGAGAAAGAAAGGTCTACCATTTTACCTCCAATCTCCCTAAGTTGCAACATAACAGCCTTTTCATTTTCAACAGGGGTCATATTTACTAATAAAACATTCTCTGAATTTATTCTCAGAATATTTTTTCACCTGATTAGTTCCATCATTTCCTTCTCCAGCAGGTAACACTCTAGTCAGGAAAGGAATTCTATTAGACCACGCAAATTTTGTTGCATATTCCAAAGAAGAATCTTCAGAAGAATTTATAAAATAACTCCATTGCATTTCTCCTACCTGATCTGCATTAAAATTCGTAACCCAATAATTATTCATTGGCCATGAATACATATTAGTAGACTGAGGAACCGCTCCAGCCTGATAACGTCCTGTATTAATTGCTCCGAACTGCATCAGAGGTATCTCCTGACTACACATGACAACTTGTGAGTGACTATTTCGCGCTGTTGCAAAATTCTGCACTGTATACCAATCATTAGACGAACCTTTTATTTGATCAACACCTGCTTCTATATTTCCACCAGGAACATCTAAGAATATTTTTCCATTTTCAATCTGGTAAGGGAAAGAAACATATACTGCTTCCGGATCGATTACAGATTTTTTACGCAAACGATAAAGTACTTCTATTTTTTTCTCTACATTGTATATACGGAACTCCACCATTAAATTATCTTCCCAATGCCGGCAGAAGTAGTTGCACGGAAGCGATAAGTATCCCATATTTCTCCTTTTTCAAACTGTTCAAAACGGATTTTTTCCGGACTGCGACGTAAAAACTGAGGAGCCTGATATTTCTCCATAGGATGACGACTGTCTATAATTTCATAAACAAACTCACCCAATTCCCACTTTGCATCATCTGTCAGCAAGGAACAATTAAGTTCTTTGTCGAATAAATGTTTAATTGTTCCACGCTGCAAATTAAAATCAACCGCATACCAATCATTTTCTATATGTGTATCGGCTAATTGTATTGTCCGTTCAATTACAGGACGAGGAGCATCTTTTACTTTAATAAAATAACGTTCGCAACCTAAAGCTGGAACATTTCGCACATACAGATACCAATATGTACCATCAGAACGAACTTCTCCTGCCTGAGCCGGAACCTTATTACCAGCAGCGTCTACAATTTCAAAATCTTTTTCTTTCGGTAGTATCTGGTGATCAATATACACCTTAGCGACTCCACTATAATCCCAGTTTAAAGTATTAAAAACAGCAACAGACGGAAGCTTCGCCTTAGGAGTAAATGACTGAAGTAACCCCATAACAGTTTCTCCCAACAATCCAGTATACCGATATGCTTCCCATGCATACGATTGCTTTAACGAACGCTGTTCCCATGTTTCCAATCCATAAGGATTACGTACACTCTCACTATGTCCAAACGTATGTTCATCATAAAACAGCAAAGCATTATTAATTCCTGCAATCTGCTTATTTATATCAGTAGGCAATTCTGCTCCCAACATTTTGGCAAAAGATAAACCTACTTGATTAGCAATCACATTTGAGTGAGTGATACGAGATACAGCAGCCTCACGAGCACCAGAAGCAAAACCGTCCGTCCACCAGTCGGGCCATGCCCCACGAATTGTCTGAATTTTATCCGCATACTGTGTTTCTACCGTTTTTATAAACTCTGTGGCAACAGCCGTTCTCAATTTAGGCCATTCATATTTTTCATTCCAACGCTTTACCATTTCACAGCTTTTGGTTGAAGGAGGTGCATTGTCTGTAAAATATCCTGAATGTTGAGCTGCACAAATATCATACGGGTAATGTTTATCTTCTAATTGCTTCAGATACTCCAACACCTTAGTTTCAAACGACTCAAAATCGTCATTGTGAATTCCGAAAAAGTTTCCCTGATTATAATGCTCTGCACGATAAGCCAGCATTTTCTTTCCTGAAGGAGATTCCCACCAAAATACGGTCGGCTTATCAAAACAAATCAGAGCACGATGTCCATGGGTCCCCATATTCAAATATTTCACTCCCGCATCAGCAAAATATTCACTAAAGCACCAGCCGATACCATTTACATCATCTTGCATCGCCAACTCCGCACGCATTCCATGCTGACGGAACTGCTTAAGAGGAGCCAATGATGCCGCCAAAGTCTGCTCATCTGGCAATTCGTCAAAATTAAGATACATCGTAGCAAGCTCGATACGCCCCTCTTTGACTCTTTGCTTCAGGCGCGCAATCTGCTCCGCCGGACGGCATTTTAAATATTCGCTGACAGCCCATGAAATTTCACAAGTCCAACGAAACTTTGCCGGCTCCGGATAATTATCGGTAGCGTCACAATAATCCAGTGCATAATCAATATAACGTAAATGTTCCGCCAATATTTCCATTTGAGAACGGGTATAGCCAATGTCTGTGTGTGTATGTTGCACCAGATTCATTTGCCAATGACGGACCGGATTTATCTTTATAGGTTCAGTATAAAGTATTTCTCTACCTTGCTTCACAGTCAATACATCTTCCTGTACTTGACTTACCTCTGGAATTTCTATATAAAAATTATTCTCTCCGGAATGTAATTTCACCTTTTTAGTAACTTCACCCAACTGAAGAACTATAGGCTCAACATCACCTTCATGCACAATGTTTATCCAAACTCGCTGCTGTAAACCACTATCCGACTTATATAAAGCCGGAAGAGATGTGATTTCCACATTTTTTATCACTAAAGATGCTATTGCTGGAACAGACATTCCCAACCATATCACACCTGCTCCTAATAATCGTCTTATATTCATATAAATACTATTTTATCAGTTTACTTTTTCACAAGCAAACACTATTAAATTTAAGCGATGGTTTTTAATAATTATCCTTTGGAGAATTCCCCATCTGAATATCCAAACGTCCACCTTTTACAATTTCAGAGAATGGGATACGAGGTTCGTGCAACTGTTGTCCATTTAAAGAATATTGCTGCACATAAGAAGTTCCCTTTTCATTCCCTGAAGTCGTGATAACGAACTCTTTTCCTGAATAATATTTATCGCTTAAACGAATAGTTACTTTATCAAACAGAGGAGCTCCCAGAGCAAAAGAAGGATTCTCATCCGTCAGTCCTTTCACATCAAACAGTCCAATAGATGAAATCACATACCACGCTCCTAGTTGTCCCTGATCTTCATCCTGACCATATCCATATCCATGAATACCATCTGTGCCATAAAATTCATTCAAGATTGCACGAACCCATTTCTGTGTCAGCGACGGGCGACAGATTCATTAAAAAGCCACGAGATATGTAAGCAAGGCTGATTACCCTGATTATATAAAGTTTGTAATCCTGCAAAAGCACCGACTTCTGTTCCACCACTAAAAATCTTCTTTTGAGAAATCGTAAAGATACTGTCCAGACGTAGATTAAATTCATCTGCACCCATTTTAGCCACTAAGCTTTTTACATCGTGCGGCACATAAAAAGTATATTGCCAAGCATTACCTTCCTGAAAACCTCGCCAAACCTGCATAGGGTCAAAATTATCTACAAATTTTCCATCTGCTTTTTTCGGACGAATAAAATTGCATGAAGAGTCATAAAGGCGTTCCCATCCTTTTGACAAATCCATCAGCTGACTATAGTGAGCTTCATCACCTAACTGCTTAGCCCACTGTGCAACAGCCCAGGCACTATAAGAATACTCCAACGTATGTGATGCTGAAAACATAAAGGTTTCATGATAGCCTTCACCTGCATCCTGATGAGGAACATATCCATACTTGACAAACTCTGTCGTATTTACTTTTCCTGCTCCAAAAGGTCTGTTCTTACCTTCCAACTCATTTTTCAGACATGCTTCATAAGCTATCTTCGTATCAAAGTCACGAATTCCACATTCATAAGCGCTAGCTATAATCGTACTCAACAAATTAGTTCCTACACCAGAAACATAACGGTTATTAGCCAATCCATCAGCAAGCCAACCAGCATCTTTATATGCCTGCAAATGGCTGCTTATATATTCTGACATATATTCCGGATAAGCCAATATCCACAGCTGAGACAAGTTCCATTGGGCTCCCCATGCAGCATCTGTATTATAAATATTATATAAAGGAGTACCTTCCTTCATAGGTAACTGCCCCACAGAACCATCATTCCGAGGATAAGCTCCATTTACATCGCTTGCCAAACCACGTCCCAACAAGGCGTGATAAAGTCCGGTATAGAACTTCACTTTATCTTCCCTACATTCCGTTTCAACCCGTATGCGTCCTAAATAGTCCTCCCAAGTAGCTTGTGCACGTTCTTTAGCACGATCAAAGTCTAAATCTGAAGCTTCTTGCTGTAAATTTAACCTGGCATTTTCGACTGAAGTATATGATAAGCCTATCTTAGCAGTTACGACTTCCTGATTTTCTGAAGCAAAAGAAAAATACATGCCAGCTCCTACACCTTTTGACTCACGAACACCTGGTTGTTGGACATTTCCATTATATGCACCATAATTGAGCGGTTCTTTGTCAAGTACAGCGAAAAAATACAAAGGTACAACTGCTCCTGGTTGATACTTCTTCACATATTCAGGCTCTGTTATCACCCATCCTTCAACTGTTCCATCCTGATTATAAACTACATAAGCATCCTTAACAGCTCCACTTTCTCCCTGTCGGTTACCTATATTAAATAATATATGTTTTCCTGACCTTGCGGGAAAGTAAAGCGCTGAAAAGCAACACGCTCTGTAGCTGTCAGCTCTGCCTGAATTTGATAATCTTCCAACAGTACTGAATAATATCCTGGCTTAACCACCTCATTTTCATGACTGAAACGAGAACGATATCCCGTCTTAATAGTATCAGAAGGCAATCCTGGCACAGTAAGCAGTTCTCCAACAGTTGGCATCAACGATATTCCTCCAATCTGAAACTCATGCAAACAAGGAAAACCTTCAATAGTATTATCACGATAATCATAGCCAGTAGCCTCCCAACCGGACTTATTTCCAAGACTACCATTAGTAGAAGGAGCAGGTTTTGCCATACCGAATGGCATTGCTCCAGGTGCAAAATGAAACCAACGACAATGAGCTGTACCAATACGTGGCTCTACATACTGAGATAAATTTTCTACAACGGTGTTTTTCTTCATTTTTGCAAGAAAATAATGAAAATACCCCTAAAAACAAAAGAAAAACTTTTTTTCAAACTAATGTTCATGTGTCTATTCATTTATTAAATTTAATTGCCTACAAATTGATTTTTCTCATAATCTCAACCTTAATTAAGTTCATAAGGCTACTAGAAATTATATATTTGTTCATACATAATATATATTGTGCAAATATATAAATAAGATTTTACATCCAACAATAGTTTAAGAAGTTTTTTTCTATTATATTTGCAGAAGAATAAAACTATCGCACATATGAAATTAGATCATGCCAGCAGCAAACCCTTGCATGTGCAAGCTGAAGAGATACTTCGAAAGCTTATTGAATCAGAGGAGTATAAAAATGGGAAATTTCTTCCTAACGAAGTTGATTTATCCGAAAGATTAAATATTTCGCGCAATACACTCAGACAAGCTATCAATAAATTGGTATTTGAAGGTTTGTTGATACGCAAAAAAGGTGTTGGCACGAAAGTTGCTCAAAAAGGCATAGTAGGCGGAGTAAAAAATTGGTTAAGCTTTTCACAAGAGATGAAGATGCTCGGTATCGAAATACGTAATTTTGAACTTCATATCAGTTGGAAAAAGCCATCAGAAGAAATTTGTAATTTCTTCAATATTGATCCTGAGCATGCAGTAAAATGTATTGTACTAGAAAGAGTAAGAGGAAAGAAAGAATATCCTTTCGTATATTTCATTTCTTATTTTAATCCTAAAATACCACTTACAGGAGAAGAGGATTTTACACGTCCTCTATATGAGTTGCTGGAAAAAGATTATGGCATTATTGTAAAAACCAGCAAAGAAAAAATATCTGCAAGTCTGGCAGGAGAACGCATAGCTGAAAAACTTGATATAAAACAACAGATCCAATACTAATTCGTGAACGCTTTGTATATGACGTCAATCAAGTACCTATAGAATATAACATAGGTTACTATCGCGCAGACAGTTTCACTTATACAATAGAAGCAGAACGGTAATCTTACAGTTACCAACACTATAGTCTTCTAAAATCACGTTCTGGAAAGTAATTTTTAGCTGAATATCAAGACATCCTATTAATACAAATAGCCGTATCATCAATTTGATGCGGCTATTTGTTTATTTGAGAATTACGGACTAAACTCCCAATAATCATTTTAGTATATCCTTCTCTTTATCTCAAACGCTAATATTTCTTTATGCCTATGATTGATATAGGAAAAAGCCAGACTCTTTAATCAATATTCTTAAACTCAGTCAACTCTCCAGTCTGCGAATCAATGATAAATCCACGGACAGTGACATCCTTAGGTACTAGTGGATGATGCTTCACCAAATGAACACTTCCTCTGACAGACTGTTCCACATTATCGAAGCCACTCAACCAAGAATGTAAATCAACATTGCAATACTGCATCATTTCCAATTGTTCATCAGTTACCCCGTGTTCCTTAATATGCCGGAGCATTACCTTACTATCCATGTGCTGTGCACCACAATCTGTATGCCCGATTATCATCACCTCTTCTACCCCAAGTTCATAAATACCCACCAGCAAACTACGCATTACACTTCCAAAGGATGAGTTATCGTACCTCCAGCATTTTTTATCATTTTACATCACCATTTTTCAATCCAAGAGCAGCCGGAATCAATTCAACCAAACGGGTATCCATACAAGTGACAATAGCAATCTTTTTGTCAGGATATTTATTCGTTAAATACTTTTCGTAACCTTTTTTCCCCACAAATGCACGATTGTATTCTAATAGTTCGTCTATCATAATTTTTATTTTATACTGTTGTATTGCAAAAATAACGAAAAAACTCCCAGAAAGAAGGCGAAAAAGTTAGAAAATTTATACAAAGTCTTCCATTATATCACCAAGACATTTTCCATAAGATTTCATCCTATTTTTTAGGGACTATGAGAAACACTTATTAGTAGACTGTCAAACAAATCATTATCTCCCAAATATCAGGAATAAAAATTCAATATAAGATTTTCAGATTACATCACTTAGTAGATGCATTATAGTTAAACACTGCCATAAAAGGCAGTATTTGCAAAAATCCTAGAAACCATCAACGTACAAATTACTCCACACAATTCTTAAAGAACTCACAGCTCTTATTTATCCAAAAACTCAGTGCAAAACAAATATCTATAGAACTCAAGACCCATCGTAATATAATCAAACTACTCTTCTTCAATCTGCTCTTTGGGCCAATTCACTAAATAAAGAATGTCGGTTGCACGAGTAAAGGCTGTATATAGCCAACGAAAATAATCTGGAGTAAGCATTTCTTCCGTCATATAACCCTGGTCAATAAATACACGCTGCCACTGCCCTCCTTGTGCCTTATGACAAGTTACAGCATAAGCATATTTTACTTGAAGTGCATTATACCACGGATCTACCTTTATTTTTTTCATCCGTTCACGCTTAACGCTTATATCACTATAATCCTCAAGCACTGCATGAAACAGACAGTCGCTCTGTTCTTTTGTCAAGGCAGGAGAGTCAGAATGCAAGGTGTCTAATAAAATCTTTACTTCCAGTTCTAAATCTCCATAATCTGGAAAACATAAAACAACATCAGCAAAACGAAAACCATACATTTCACGAATCCGACGAACACGACGAACAACAGCAATATCCCCATTCGCTATAAAATCCAACTCTTTACACTCCGTCCCCCAATAATAATTATTTTTTAGCCACCATCAACAAATCACCAGTGTTCAGTTCATCTTCCCTATATAATATGGTATTACGTATCCCTTTATTATACAAATTAGCACGTTTGTTCGAACGACAGATAATCATCGTTTCGTCCATTCCCACTTTATCATAGCACTCATTTATGGCATCAATCAACTCTCCTCCAGAAATAGTTTTTATATCAGAAAATCCTTTTAGCCTGATCTGGGGCAAAGAAAAATACTCTTCTTCGGCTATACACTGCCGAAGCAATGTTGCATTATACAATATTCCAGAATCTTGCCCCTGGCGTACTACCGTTGTCAGACAATGTTCCATAACCTCAAGGCCATATCCTTCGAGCATAGGTACAGACAATGCAGGGCTTTCCTCTTCACCTACCGGAGGCAGCTGTGCTGTATCTCCTATCAGCATTAGCCGGCATCCCTCTCCTGAATAAACATATTGTATCAAATCATCCAACAAACGTCCGGATCCAACATGCCCCCTGAAAGTCCCTCATTGGCAATCATAGAAGCTTCATCTACAATAAACAAAGTATGCTGATGCAGATTGGAATTTATAACAAAGTTATCCAGTTCATTAGAAAAGCTACGCTGACGATAAATCTTACGATGAACAGTATATGCAGAATGCCCAGCATAATGAGAAAAGACTTTAGCAGCCCTACCGGTAGGAGCCAATAATACACACTTCTGTTTCAACTGGTCAAGCGTCTTTACCAACGCGCTGATTAAAGCAGTTTTACCTGTTCCGGCATAGCCCTTCAGCAAGAAAATAGTATCGCTTTTCGGAGAAAATAAGAAATTTATAAAAGATTCAATAGTAATTTCTTGCTCACTTGTTGGTTTATAGAAAAAATTTCGTTTAATTTGCTGCGATAAATCATTATTTAACATAAATATCCTATAAAAAGTTCATATAACTTTGACGTGGTTCAAGTTATTTATTTTATTTTTGCGCTACGAATATAAACTAAAAAAACAAATATTATCATGAAAACAGTTATTAATCTTGTGTTAGCTGCCTGTGCCGTTGTTTTGGTATACATCTGCTACGGTAGTATTATGGGTCCTATCAATTTCGACAAAGAGAAAAAAGTCCGCGAAGACGCTATTATTGCACGCTTAATCGATATCCGTAAAGCACAGCAGGAATATCGTACAGTACATGCTGGTGCATATACTGCAAGTTTCGATTCTCTTATCGACTTCGTAAAAACAGCAAAATTACCGTTCATTATGAAAGTTGGTGCTTTGACTGACGATCAGTTGAACAACGGTATGACTGAAAAGAAGGCAATGGAATTGATAAACAAAGCTAAAAAGACTGGTAAACTGGAGCGAAGTAGAAAAAGCTGGTTTACAGAACTTCCGTCGTGATACTATGTGGGTAGCTGTAATGGATACAATTTTCAGCAAAGGATTTAATCCTGACTCATTGTCTTTCGTTCCTTATGGAAACGGAGCTAAATTCGAAATGGCAATCCGCAAAGATACTACTAAGTCTGGTGCACCATTGAACTTGTTCCAGGCTCAAGTTTCTTATGATGTATATCTGAGCGACTTGAACAGACAAGAATTAATCAACTTGAAAGATACTCAGGAAAAACTTGGCAAATATTGCGGTTTGAGAGTTGGTGATATCGAACAGCCTAATAACAACGCTGGTAACTGGGAATAATTATTTATGACCAACGGTAATATTGATTTTACAAAATCAAGCCAATATACATTATCCATCCGTCTTAGTACGGATGGATTTTCTTTTTCTGTCTATAACCCTTTAGAAGAATGTGATTTCTATTTTCAGACATTCGCTGTCAATACTCAACAGTCGATGGCTGCAAATGTTAAAGCTTTTCTAGCTCAAACAGCAGAGTTGAAATACACATATCGCCAGGTCAATATTCTTATTCATACTGCCCGTTATACCTCTGTCCCATTAGAATTATTCGAAGACGAGCAGATGGAAACTATCTTCTATCAAAACTTCCGCAAACAGAATAATGAAATAATACTATGCAACGTATTAGGAAAGAGCAATTTAGTCATTCTGTTTACGATAGACAAGTTAACACATTTGTTTCTGTCAGAACAACTTCCTAATGCCCGTTTTTTCTCTACAATAAGTCCACAAATAGAATATCTTACAAATCGTAGTAAACTGGGCAACAACAAGAAATTATATGCCAATATTCATGGGAATAGTATGGATACATTTGCCTTGGATAAGGGCAGATTACAATTGGCAAATTCTTATACAATAAACAATACTGGTGATTGCAGTTACTATTTGCTGAACATATGGAAACAATTAGGGTATGATCAGGAACATGATGAATTACATCTTACGGGAGACAATGTAGCTTATCGTCAGCAAGTACAAAACCAGCTTAAAGAATATCTTCGACGAATCTTTATTATTAATCCTCAAGCGGAATTCAATACGTCACACACTTCACGTATAGAAGATATTCCGTTTGACATACAAGCTTTACTTATATGCGAGTAATCAGTGGCATTTACAAACGGCGCCGCTTTGATGTCCTCATACTTTCAAAGCTCGTCCGACAACCGATTTTGCAAAAGAAAATCTTTTCAATGTATTAAACAATTATATTGATTTTGAGGGAACGACAGTACTCGACCTTTTTGCCGGTACAGGTAGTATCAGTATAGAACTTGTTTCTCGCGGATGCGAACGCGTTATTTCAGTAGAGAAAGATCCACAGCATCATGCCTTCATTTGCAAAGTAATGAATGAAGTAAAAACAGACAAATGTCTTCCTCTTCGTGGAGATGTATTTAAATACATAGAGAGATGCAATGAACAGTTCGATTTCATATTTGCAGATCCTCCATATGCTTTAAAAGAGCTGATAACAATACCTGATAAAATTTTTGAGTATAATCTATTGAAAGAAGACGGAATCTTCGTTCTGGAGCATGGAAAAGACCAAAATTTCGAGAACCATCCGCACTTCATAGAACATCGACATTATGGAAGTGTAAATTTCTCATTCTTCCGTTAATAAATAAAGAATATACAAACAGCCTTATCATTATCCTGAAAGATGGAACTGATAAGGCTGTTTTATGTGAATCACACGAAAAAACTGTGATAGTTTTTAATATCCTGCATTCATCTTACCCTTCTACAATAAAGGCGCTAATAAACGTACAACCGATTCCATTACTTTATTTTTCCACGAACGCTGTTCCCATATTTTACGTGATAACAACAGACAATGTTTTTGATCGTCCAAAAAGACATTTTTCAGCGTTTTTACAGTGTCCTTATCATAAAAAAAGACATTGGCTTCAAAGTTATGCTCAAAACTGCGGAAATCCATATTCGTCGATCCAACCGAAGCAAATTCGTCATCAGAAACCCACAGCTTAGAATGCAAGAAACCTTTCTTATATAAATAGACCTTCACTCCAGCCTTCATAAGCTCATCCAGATATGATAGAGAACCTTTATGCGTTATAAACGTATCAGCACGCTTAGGCAGCATAATACGTACATCTACACCTCCTAAAGCTGCTATCTGAAGAGCAGTCATGACCTCTTCCGTTGGAAGGAAATAGGGAGTTTCAACATAAAAATAATGCCGAGCACTACATACTGCTTTCATCAGCCCTTGCATAATCTCATGCCACTCTCCCACAGGATCGGACGTTACTACTTGTGCAATGGCACTTCCATTATCTTTCATCTTAGGGAAATACTCAGCAGACGTCAACAGAGTTCGGTCAATAGCAAACCAGTCTGTCAAAAAAAGCGCTTTGCAAGCCATATACCCCTTTCCCCTCCATACGTACATGTGTATCTCTCCATATGCCCCAAGAGAAGCCTTTTATATATCGCTCTGCAATATTCATTCCTCCGATAAATCCGATACGACCATCAATAATGGCTATTTTCCGATGATTTCGATAATTTACTTTACTGGTGAATCGAGGGAAACGGACCTTTAAAAAGCTTTGCACTTCGATGCCTTCACACAGCATCTGGTCATAAAACATAGAGTCTACCCGCCAACATCCCACATCATCATATAATAAACGGATTTTCACCCCTTGTCTTGCTTTATCAATTAACAGATCACGCAATAAACGTCCAATAGCATCATCTTCAAATATGTAAAACTGTAAATGAATATGGTGCCGTGCCAAACTGATTTCATGCATTAAAGCCTGTAGCATGGAATAGCCATCTGTATAAATACTTACTGTATTTCCACCAAATGCCCATGCATTATTGACACGAGTGAAGAAGGACATTAAATGGCTTTTACCAGTCTGCTCCTTCAACGATTCCTGAGCCTGATATTCAGCTAAAGGACGCTTATTCAACCTAGAATATCCTTTACGGCTAATCAGCCTTTCTTTACGCGTATTTTGCCCGAAAAAGAAATAGAAAACAAGTCCTACTATTGGAAGAAAAAAAAGGACTAAAATCCACGCCATTGTTTTAACAGGATTACGATTATCCAAAATAACAATAAAAATCGTTGCTAATATTACAGCGAAATACAACACATTGAATATTGCCGAGAATAAATCATTGATAACAATCGTATCCATAAGAATCAGGTTTAAAACAAAAATACAAGAAAATCACTTGAAAAGCAAATCCCTAATCCATAGTTTACATTGCTTCGTTTTAAGTCCGTCTCCAGAACATCATAGAAATGGTAAAAAAAGCTGCTATACCTCTTGCGGATGCTGTCCGTATGGCTTCAGAAACTCCGGCGAAGCTAATCGGCATCGACTCGTCGAAGGGCACTCTCCAGAAGGGCAAGAGCCGGCGGCGTTTCTGCCCTCATGCAAAAAAGAAAGCCCCGCGGCACTTGTGATGCTGCAGGGCTTCTCCCAAGACGGCGACTACCTACTCTCCCACTTGCGCAGTACCATCGGCGTGACGAAGCTTAACTTCTCTGTTCGGAATGGGAAGAGGTGGAACCTTCGTGCAATAGTCACCTGAATATCCTTTATGTATT
>ENA-OQAN01000414-OQAN01000414.1-human-gut-metagenome-genome-assembly--contig:-NODE-414-length-23178-cov-2.183159_pt1 | contig 23178 bp, 25 predicted proteins | sample MGYA00242735_ERZ504527 | MGnify/ENA primary metagenome ERZ504527 (study PRJEB26092, sample SAMD00036230) | human gut metagenome | host: Homo sapiens | study: EMG produced TPA metagenomics assembly of... | reverse complement strand
AGTGTTTAAAAACGAAAAAGGTGTGAAACCCATTGAGTTTCACACCTTTTCCTTATGGATGTTTATCGTCGTTTATCGATACTTACTTAACTTCCTCAAAATCAGCATCCTGAACATTATCATTCTTTCCGCCATTCTGAGTATTTGCCTGACCTGCATTAGGACCAGCCTGAGCACCGCCCTGTGCACCTGTCTGAGCATACATTTCTGCACTCGCTGCCTGGAATGCACTCTGAAGTTCTGCACTTGCAGCATCAATACCAGCCAAATCCTGAGCCTTATGGGCATCTTTCAGTTTCTGAAGAGCTGCTTCGATAGGAGCTTTCTTGTCAGCAGGAATCTTATCGCCCAGATCTTTCAACTGGTTTTCAGTAGAGAAGATCAAGCTGTCAGCCTGGTTCAGTTTATCGATACGTTCTTTTTCTTTCTTATCAGCTTCTGCATTTGCTTCAGCTTCAGCTTTCATACGTTCGATTTCTTCCTTGCTCAAGCCAGATGAAGCTTCGATACGGATAGCCTGTTCCTTACCGGTTGCTTTATCTTTAGCAGAAACCTTCAGGATACCGTTTGCATCGATATCAAATGTTACTTCAATCTGAGGAACACCACGACGAGCCGGAGCAATACCTGTCAAATTGAACTGACCGATTGATTTGTTCTGAGCAGCCATCGGACGTTCACCCTGCAGAACGTGGATAGTAACTTCAGTCTGGTTATCAGCTGCAGTAGAGAATACTTCACTCTTCTTGCACGGAATAGTAGTGTTGGCATCAATCAATTTTGTCATCACACCACCCATGGTTTCAATACCCATTGACAGCGGAGTTACGTCCAAAAGAACTACACCCTTGATTTCATCTGTCAAAACGGCACCCTGAACAGCAGCACCTACAGCTACTACTTCATCCGGATTTACACCCTTAGAAGGAACTTTGCCGAAGAAATCTTCTACCAGTTTCTGAACAGCCGGTATACGAGAAGAACCACCTACCAGGATAACTTCATCGATATCAGAGTTACTCAAACCTGCATCACTCATTGCTTTCTTACAAGGTTCAAGACAAGCCTGAATCAAGTTGTGAGCCAAAGCTCGAATTTAGCACGAGTCAAAGTCTTAACCAAGTGCTTAGGCACACCAGCTACCGGCATGATGTACGGCAAGTTGATTTCTGTAGAAGTTGAAGAAGACAATTCGATCTTAGCTTTTTCAGCAGCTTCTTTCAAACGCTGCATAGCCATCGGATCTGTTGTCAGATCTGCACCTTCATCATTCTTGAATTCCTGTACCAACCAGTCGATGATTACTTGATCGAAGTCATCACCACCCAGGTGAGTATCACCGTTAGTTGACAATACTTCGAATACACCACCACCAAATTCAAGGATAGAAATATCGAATGTACCACCACCAAGGTCGAATACAGCTACCTTCATATCTTTGTTAGACTTGTCTACACCATATGCCAAGGCAGCAGCAGTCGGTTCGTTCACAATACGTTTTACTTCCAGACCTGCAATCTGACCAGCTTCCTTAGTAGCCTGACGCTGTGAATCTGAGAAGTATGCCGGAACTGTAATAACAGCTTCAGTAACTTCCTGTCCCAGATAATCTTCAGCAGTCTTTTTCATTTTCTGAAGAATCATTGCTGAAATTTCCTGAGGAGTATACAGACGTCCGTCAATATCTACACGCGGAGTATTGTTATCACCTCTTACTACAGAGTAAGGTACACGTGAAATTTCTTTTTGAACCTGATCATAAGTTTCACCCATGAAACGTTTGATAGAATATACCGTACGTTTCGGATTTGTGATAGCCTGACGTTTTGCAGGATCACCAACCTTACGCTCACCGCCATCAACGAAACCTACAACAGAAGGAGTTGTACGTTTACCTTCGCTGTTGGCAATTACCACAGGTTCGTTACCTTCGAATACTGCAACACAAGAGTTTGTTGTTCCTAAGTCAATACCAATAATCTTTCCCATAATTGTATCTATTTTTATTATTTTTATTCTAGTTTACTCTGCAATGCCGAAGCATTACGTCTTCATTTAAACAAATGGCGTGCCAAAACAAATTAGCTCATTTTTTAAGTTCAACAGACATCTTGTCAGTAATATCTGACAGATTCAGCGAAAAAATACGCCATTTTTTACATTACGCCCTAAAAGTATCCCATTTATACCTATTTTTATATATAGTATTTCATATCTACGGTTCAGATATAGTTTCCTACAATTCGGAATCTCTATATAACGGTTAAGAAACGGCATCATTGAAATCTTATTTGCCACGATCTATTTTTGCAAAGAATAAAAACAATATCCAAGAGAAGAATCAAAATGAAAAAGTACTTTTATTCTTTGCATGCACGTATTGCCTCATATCATGCAACAACCAGTCTCCTAAAGAGGAAAAAGCCCCTAATGTAAAAATTATCCATGCAGAAAAACTGGAAGCATCTCCTGAACGCAGTTATTCATTCATTTCACAACCCTATAGGACTACGGAGCTCTCTTTCCGGGTAGGTGGCCCTATATATACATTCGAAGCACAAAGCGGACAGTTTTACCGAAAAGGAGATTTGATTGCTGCCATTGACGACCGTGACTTTCAGATTCGGAAACAACGCGCCGAAGCTGTTTTCAAACAAGCTGAAGCCGACTACAGACGAATCTCAAATCTATATGAAAAAGGTAATATATCAGGAACCAACTACGAAAAAGCCAAGGCCGATTATGAGAAAGCCCAGGCAGACTTTACAACTGCTGCCAATGAATTAAAAGATACAAAGCTATATGCTCCTTTCGACGGATACATTCAAAATGTCAATATTGAACGTTATCAGGAAGTCAAAGCTTCTTACCCGATTGTGTCATTCATTGATTTATCCCAAATCAAAATAGAAGCTTACATACCAGAAGATATGGCCGTAAATGCCCGAAAGATATCTGCAGACGCCTGCAATATTGTCTTCAATAATCTGAAAGGAAAAACGTTTGTTCCGGAAAAGACTTTTGTCACACAAAGTGCAACAGACAATAATATCTCTTATTTATTCACTGCAATCATCAATAACTCAGACAACAGTTTATTAGGGGGGATGGCCGGCTCTCTATCAATCCCGACTCCCAGCTCATCTTCATCTTTACACCAGAGTGTCGCTATCCCCCAAACTGCTGTCTGTCACACCAATGAAGAAGGATCTTTTGTCTGGAGAGTTACAGATCAGAACCAGGTTGTCAAGACACCTGTAAAAACCGGGAAATTAATTAAAAACAATCAGATAGAAATTCTTTCCGGACTTTCTGCCGGAGAAAGAATAGCTGTTACACGGCTTACCTACTTATCAGAAAACCAAGAAATAACTATTCAAGAATAAGGAAACCAATGAAAAGTTTAGCAAAATTTTTCCTGACCAACAAGGCCTTAAGCTGGCTGATGCTAATATTGATGTTGGGTGGAGGCATATTCGCATATAACAACATGGGAAAGCTCGAAGATGCACCATTTACCATCAAACAGGCCCTCGTCACCACTTCTTATCCGGGTGCTTCCCCCATGGAAGTACAGCAACAAGTAACCGATGTTCTGGAAGAAGCAATCCAGTCATTGGGAGAATTGTATTATCTGAAAACAGAAAACCGGACAGGACTCTCTAAAATTACCGTATATGTAAAGAAAGAAATTCGTGCCAAAGATATGCAGCAACTTTGGGATAAACTCCGCCGAAAAGTCAATGATGTACAAAACAAACTACCAGCCGGAGCCGGTCCTTCTGTTGTCAATGATGATTTTGGCGACGTCTTGGGAGTTTTTCTATGGTCTAAGCAGTGAAACGCATACATACCGTGAACTGGAAGATTGTGCCAAAGATATAAAAAACGAATTATTAGATGTAAAAGATGTAGCCAAAGTAGAACTGTTCGGTATCCAGAACCGAACGATTGAGGTTACAGTCAATCCGTCATTACTGTCCCAAAGTGGTGTGATGATGAGTGACATCTCTTCTGCTTTTGAAAGACAAAACAAAGTTGTTGATGCCGGAGCCATTGAAACCTCGACCAACCGTCTCCGAATAGAAGCAACAGGAAGTTTTACCAATCTGGAAGAAATAGAAAATCTGACAATTGTTTCGCGCAAAGGCGAATATTTCCGTTTGGGAGAGATAGCAGACATTCAAGAAAGCTACTCACGTCCTGCAAGAAACCTGATGAGAATCGGTAATATTCCAGCTGTAGGTATAGCCATATCTACGGTTTCCGATGGAAATGTCGTTGAAATGGCAAAGCTGGTATCCCAACAAATCAATAAGATGAAAGCAGAAATGCCCGAGGGATACGAACTGGATATTATCTACGACCAAGGATATGAATCAGCCGTAGCCAACGATGGATTTATCATGAATCTGATCGTTTCCGTATTAACCGTAGTAGCTGTATTACTATTCTTCATCGGATTTAAGAATGGTTTTCTGATAGGCAGCGGACTTATATTCTCCATTTTCGGGACCTTGATCTACATGCAGGCAACAGGTATTGCCCTGCAGCGAATGTCACTGGCTGCCATAATCATTGCCATGGGAATGCTGGTAGATAATGCAATTGTTGTATACGATGCAGCATTGGTTAACATGCAGCGCGGTATGAGAAAACGCATAGCTATCCTAAATGCTGTATCAAGCACTGCCATGCCACTCCTCGGAGCTACTCTGATTGCAGTCCTCACCTTTCTGCCGGTGTATCTTTCACCCCATATTACAGGAGAAATCCTTTCTTCATTATTCATCGTGATAGCCGTTTCTCTGCTGCTCAGCTGGATTCTGGCCATCACACAAAACGTATTTTTCGTTCAAGAATTTGTAAGACGTCCACGACCGGAAGAATTGAAAAACGAATTGTTCAGCGGCCGTATATATGACTTCTTCCGCAAGGCATTAAACTTTACAATTAAGAAAAGATATACAGTCATCGGATGCATGGTTGTACTGCTGGCAATAGCAGGATGGGATTCAAATATATTCCCCAACAGTTTATGCCATTATTAAACAAGCAGTACTTCTCCATTGACATGTGGCTACCGGAAGGAACACGTATCGAAGAAAGTGAAAGACAGGCAGCACAACTGACAGAGTTTCTGCAAACCTTCGATGGCATCAAAAAAGTGTCTACTTATATCGGACAAACGCCACCAAGATATTATCTGGCTAATGCAGCTTACGGTCCGCAACCTAATTATGCTCAATGTCTGATAGAAGCAGAAAGCCCTGAAAAATCACGAGAGTTACAAGAAAATATTATATCATGAACTGCCCGAAAGATTTCAGGATGCACTTATACGCGTCAACAGCTTTGAAATAAACAGCATCCCCCAGGCCTTGATTGAAGCCCGTTTCTGCGGCGATGATCCTGCCGTATTGGACTCCCTGACAAATATAGCTATTGGAATCATGCGCAAGAATCCGAAAGTGCTGAATGCACGCAATGAATGGGGAAACATGGCATGATGATAAAGGCCGGTTATGATCCGGTAAAAGCAGGAAGGCTGAACATCGGACGCAGTGACATTATGAATGCCGTGAAATCAGTAAACGATGGAACAGCCATAGGAGTTTATCGGGATAACGACAAGAAAGTTCCTGTCTTATTGCGTACTGAAACGAATTCCTCCTGGAATACAGAAGGGCTGGAAGATCTGCAAATATGGAACGGAACAAACTCTGCACCACTTGGCCAGGTAACTGACGGCCTCAACCTGGCATGGGAATATCCGCTTGTCCGTACATATAATCGCCAACTTTCCATGGCTGCCCAATGTGATGTGAAACGCGGACATACCATGAAAGAAGTACATTCCGAAATACGGGAAGAAATTGAAAACATCAAACTTCCTGAAGGATACAGTTTCTTCTGGGATTCACAATATAAAGACCAGAAAGAAGCAATGGCGGCCTTGACCAAATATTTCCCGCTGGCTATCATCATGCTGACAGTTATTCTGGTCATGCTTTTCGGAAATTTCCGGCAACCGCTTATCATCTTTCTTATTTTGCCGTTATCACTCATCGGAATGGTATTCGGCCTGTTGCTTACCGGATTCCAGTTTGGTTTCTTTTGCATCGCCGGCTGGCTGGGACTATTGGGTATGATCATTAAAAATGTAATTGTCCTGCTGGATGAAGTCAATGTACAGCGACGGGCAGGTATTGCCCCCTACACTGCAGTCATCGAAGCTACCGTTTCCAGAGTACGTCCGGTATTGATGGCAGCCCTGACAACCGTGTTCGGAAGCATCCCTCTCTTATTTGACGTCGTATTTGGCGGCATGGCAGCAACGATTGTATTCGGTTTGTCGTTCGCGACATTGCTTACTCTCTTTGTAACCCCAGCCTTATATGCCATTTTTTACAAAATATAATGTCTATAGCTTTATATCGAATTTTATGTGGAACTTTTTCTTAACTTTACCAACGATCCAAAGAATGAACAAATGGATTTTCCTGTGCCTGGCAGGTATTTCTATCCAGACCCAGGCACAGCAGAGCAATTTTTTACAAGAATATCGTGCCAAAGTGAAAGAATACAATCAAGACATAAAAGCTGCAGGATATGCCGTTTCCATACAAAAGGAAAAAGAGAAATCAGCCAAGCTGATTTCCTTCCTTCTTTGTCCGGTAATGCCAATTTCAACTATACCGGCAATCCGGCAGAGCTTTCCGTTGATATTCCTTCGCTTAATGAACCGGTAAGTTTTCAGGGACGGAACTCCAAATATGGAGCATCACTGACTCTGGCACAGCCCATTTATGCGGGAGGTGCAATAAAAGCCGGATACGATAAAGCTAAAAAAGAAAGTGAATTGTCACATTATGAGCAAATACGTATCACCAACAACATTATTTACGATGCGGATGTATACTACTGGAATAAAGTGGCACGCCAGGAAATGGTTACGGTTGCTGAAGAATTGAAAGAATCAGTATCCACTTTGGTCAAAGTAGTCAAAGACCGTGTCGATGAAGAATATTCAGACCGGAATGACCTGCTCATGGCCGAAGTAAAACTCAATGATGCTGAATACCGTCTGATCCAATCGCGCAATGATGCCGAAGTGGCACGCTTGTCAATGAATTCTTTCTCCGGAATTCCTTTCAATGAATTTATTGAAACTGATTCCGTCGTTATGCCATTGACGGATGTACAAGACTACTCCGAAACTTTAAACACAGCAATGGCCACCCGACCGGAACTGCAAATCGCCAGCCATAAAATTGATATTCAGAAAGCAGCATCCAAAATAGCCAACGCACAGTATCTGCCTAAACTGTCAGTCGGCATCGACGGCAGCTATTCATCTCCGGGCTATGACTTCAAGTCTGATCTGGATCCCAATTATGCCGTATATGCCAAATTATCTGTACCCATATTTGAGTGGGGAAAGCGCAGGCATACCAAAAAATCAGGCAAATACAGTGTAAACATTGCTGTTGAGAATCATCAGAAAGTAACGGATAACATCCGTCTGGAGATAGAAACAGCCTTTTACAACTACTCACAAGCCATAGACAAAGTAAAATTAACCGAAAGCTCTCTGTCAAAAGCTGCAGACAATGAAAGAATGCCATGGACAAATATAAAGAAGGTAATATTTCCATTGTCGAAGTGATAAATGCCCAGCTATACCATCAGGATGCCAAAGTCAACTACATTCAATCCAAACTAAATGCACAGATTGCAAAAAGCGGATTGGACAAAGCGGTCGGCCGAATAGACACCATAACTCAATAATAATATCATATGAAAAGAAAACTGAAAAACATCAAGCGGTATTTATGGGATGTATTTTTATTCTCCGGAATAGGATGCTTCTCCTATTTCCTTCTGGTATATTATGCCGACATTCCCTCCCAATATCAAGACCGGCTGATGACTTTTCAAGCCTTTGCAGCCGTTGTGGTATTGTTCAACGGAGTAGGACTCAGCGTAAAATACATCAATGAAAGACTGATGATGTACTATCAGTATTTCCTGAAAAACCACCGCATGTTGTCCGTTGGATTAATAACAGCTGCTATTATTCTTTTCATATCCAATTATCTGCTGCTCATTTCTACCAAATTGCTGATAGACTCCCCTCACCCTTTTATTCTGAAAGACAAAGGGCTGTATGTCATGCTTGCCGTATGGTTCGTAGACTGATTATTGTAGGGCAGTTCATGTTAAACCGCTTTTATGTAGACCTGGTAAAGTTATACAAACGCGCAGAAGAGCTGGAAGAAAAAACAGCACAAGCCAGATATATGGCTTTACAAAACCAGTTAAATCCTCATTTCCTGTTCAACAGTCTGAATACACTTATTTCTGAAATAGAATATAACCCGATGAACGCCATAGAATTCACCCGAAACCTAGCCGATACATACAGATACATTCTTTATTGTCAGGATAAACATACCATCCATTGAAAGAAGAACTTGACTTCCTTAATACTTACATTCTGCTTCAGAAAGTACGTTTGGGGGATTGCCTCGCTATCGACAACCGGATTGACGACAAATATTGGGATGTACTATTCCGCCTTTAACTCTGCAACTGCTAATAGAAAACGTCATCAAGCACAATGTAATCAGCATCAGTAAACCGATGAAGGTCTGCCTGACAACGGAAATGCTTAATAACGAAATCTGGCTCAGTGTTTCCAATCCGAATAAAACTTAAACAGGGAGTCATCTCTTCGGGAAAAGGTCTCATGAATCTTTCCCAACGCTATAAATTATTGTGCAACAGAGAACTTATTATCGAAAAACGACGAGGATAAATTTATTATAAAAGTACCTTTGCTATATGAATAAAATAAAAGCTGTAATTATAGAAGACGAATTCCCGGCAGCCCGTCTGCTGAACAGAATGATCCAGAAAGTGCGGCCGGAATGGGAGGTTACCGTACTTCCCGGCACCATAGAAGGAGCTGTCAGCTGGTTCAAGGAGAATCCGCATCCGGACATCATATTCCTGGACATACAATTGAATGACGGCATTTCCTTTCTTTTCATCGAACAGGCTCAGCCTAAAAGCATGATCGTCTTCACTACTGCTTACGACGAATATGCCGTACGTGCCTTTACGGTGAACAGCATTGATTATTTATTAAAACCGATTCATGAAGAAAGACTGCTGGATTCCATCTGCAAATTCGAACGTCTGTCGCCCTCTGCTCCGGAGAGCCAGAACTACAACATCGAACAGCTTTTAAAATCTTTCATGGAGAAAAAAGAGAAACAATACCGTACCCGCTTTCTGATCTCCGGAAATAAACAATGTTATCTCATTCAGGTCACAGATATCGCCTACTTCTATTCAGAAGAGAAAGTTACATTTGCCGTTACCAGAGACCACAAGTCACATGTCCTGGATTTTCCACTAAACAAGCTGGAAGACCAACTGGATCCTCAGACCTTCTTTCGGGCAAACAGGCAATATATTCTTTCTGCCGATTCCATCAGAAGTATCCAGAACACTTCAACGGAAAGCCGTCATCCGCATAGAGCCTTCTCCCCAGGATCCGTCTATATCAGCCGGGACAAGGTTCCTTTGCTCAAACTTTGGCTGAACAAATAATAAAAAAAGACACAGAAACGATATTTCGGTTCACATCTTCCGTTTCTGTGTCTTTCCCATAATTATTCAGACAGCTTTCCTTCTGTATTCTTTACAAGTGTCAGTACGACATTGCCTTCAGCATCCTGCAAGATGATAACACCGTTCTCACCTGCTGCAAAACTTCTCACCTGATCAATAGCTTTCAGAATCTTTCCTTCCAGTTCCATGTTCGGACCAGCCATCATGGTTGAAATCATCTGTGAAAAGCGCAAAGAAGCAGGCTGGCCTTCTTCCTGTGAGAAGCCGCCGTTAATGAGATTGCATCCGGCATTTCCGTGTACCCGCATTTCTGCAGTATCAAAAGCCAGGAAAGGAACTTTATCTTCCTTGCCTACAACAACCTCTGCACCGTCCACTGTAGCAATCTTCCATTCACCTGCCAGATCAGCCAGTGACAATACCTTTTGCTCACGTTTCTGCAAGATCACCAGTTCCTTACCTTCAGCATCGGTTAACGCAACTCCGGCTTCGGTTCCGGTATATCCGGCTACTTTGTTCAAGGCTTCCGTTACTACACGTTCCGTTTCCATATCCGGACACATCATACGGGTCATACCCATCTGGGTCAATTTGATTTTACCTGCATTTACAGAATCCAGTTCAAAAGCACCCATCATCCGGTTGCATCCGGCATTACCATAAATGCGTTTTCCTTCCATATCAAAACCAATAAACGGATCAGAATCTCCAGAAAGTTGCTGACCATTCACTTCCACAATATTCCATTCTCCAGAAAGATCGACGGCAACTGCATTCTTTCCAGAACCACAACTAGCCATCATCAGGCAGCACAAACCACTGCCACACTTGAAAACATTTTCTTCATATAACTTTTGTTTTGATTATACTTTCCTTTGCAAAAATACAGAGATATTCCATTTACTGCATCAGGTTTGGAAAAATTTCTTATCTTTGCATACTGAACGGTAACGTTTACCGGGCATAAAAAGTTCAACTAAATAAATGAGTAAAGTATTGATTATCGGTGCAGGCGGTGTAGGTACCGTTGTTGCACACAAAGTGGCTCAACATCCTGAAGTATTCACTGAGGTGATGATTGCCAGCCGTACCCAGTCAAAATGTGACGCGATTGTGAAAGCAATCGGCAACCCGAACATCAAGACCGCTAAAGTTGATGCAGACAATGTGGATGAACTGGTGACTTTATTCAACAGTTTTAAACCTGAAATCGTTATCAACGTAGCTCTTCCTTATCAGGACCTGACAATCATGGAAGCCTGTCTGAAAGCAGGAGTGAATTATCTGGATACAGCCAATTATGAGCCGAAAGATGAAGCTCACTTTGAATACAGCTGCAGTGGGCCTATAAGAAACGCTTCGAAGAAGCCGGACTGACAGCCATTCTGGGATGTGGATTCGACCCGGGAGTAAGCGGAGTATATACCGCATATGCAGCAAAACATCATTTCGACGAAATTCAATATCTCGACATTGTGGACTGCAATGCTGGTAACCACCATAAAGCTTTTGCAACCAACTTCAATCCGGAAATCAACATCCGTGAGATTACACAGAACGGACGTTATTATGAAAAACGGCCAGTGGATTACAACCCAGCCGCTGGAGTTCCATAAGGCTCTGACTATCCGAATATCGGTCCGCGCGACTCTTACCTGCTGTATCACGAAGAACTGGAATCACTTGTCAAGAACTATCCGACTATCAAGCGTGCACGCTTCTGGATGACTTTCGGACAAGAATACCTGACTCACCTGCGTGTGATCCAGAACATCGGTATGGCCAGCATCGAACCGATCAACTATAATGGTATGGAAATCGTTCCGCTTCAGTTCCTGAAAGCCGTATTGCCTAATCCGCAGGATCTGGGTGAAAACTACGAAGGAGAGACTTCCATCGGTTGCGTATCCGGGGTATCAAGGACGGAAAAGAACGTACTTATTATGTTTATAACAACTGTTCTCACCAGGCTGCTTACCAGGAAACCGGTATGCAGGGCGTAAGCTATACAACCGGTGTTCCGGCCATGATCGGAGCCATGATGTATCTGAAAGGCCTTTGGAAACGTCCGGGTGTATGGAATGTGGAAGAATTCGATCCGGATCCATTCATGGACGAACTGAACAAGAACGGATTGCATGGCACGAAGTGTTCGACGGCGATCTCGAACTGTAATTCATCAATAGACATCTGGAAATTAGGAACCGGAAAAGGAAGTCAGGATTCTCTTTTTCGCTCTCAATTTCCTTTTTTATAGAGTTCCCCATCATTTTTACTTATGAATATAGGAGACAAAGCACCTGAGTTTTTAGGACTCAACGAAAAAGGAGAAGAAATCCGTCTGAGCAACTATAAAGGACGGAAAATCGTACTTTACTTCTATCCGAAAGACATGACCTCAGGATGTACTGCCCAGGCATGTAACCTGCGCGACAATTACGAAGAATTACGTAAACAGGGATACGAAGTAATTGGTGTCAGCATCAATGACCAGAAATCGCATCAGAAATTTATCGAGAAAAATTCATTGCCGTTTACACTCATTGCCGATACCGAGCAGAAACTGGTACAGGAATTTGGCGTATGGGGCGAAAAGAGCATGTATGGAAGAAAGTACATGGGCACCTTCCGTACAACCTTTATTATCAACGAAGAAGGAATCATTGAACGGATCATTTTGCCTAAGGAAATCAAGACCAAGGATCATGCCGCACAGATTCTGAAATAAGAAATATAAATTAAAAGACTACAGACAATGGCAAAAAAAGACGAACTCGAATTTGAAGGAGGAGTGGAAAGCAGCACTCCGAAACCCAATAACAGCGAAAAGCTGAAAGCACTGCAGGCTGCCATGGACAAGATAGAGAAAAGTTTCGGAAAAGGCTCTATCATGAAAATGGGAGACGATCATGTGCAGGAAGTGGAAGTGATTCCCACCGGTTCCATTGCATTGAATGCAGCACTGGGAGTTGGAGGATATCCCAAAGGACGTATCATTGAAATCTATGGTCCGGAATCATCCGGTAAAACCACACTGGCCATTCATGCCATTGCGGAAGCTCAAAAAGCCGGAGGTATCGCCGCATTCATTGATGCAGAACATGCTTTCGACCGTTTCTATGCGGCCAAACTGGGAGTAGATATCGACAATCTCTGGATCTCACAGCCGGATAACGGAGAACAGGCTCTGGAAATCGCAGAACAGCTGATCCGTTCATCGGCTATCGACATTATCGTAATCGACTCGGTAGCCGCACTGACTCCGAAAGCTGAAATCGAAGGCGACATGGGTGACAACAGAGTAGGTTTACAGGCGAGACTGATGTCGCAAGCTCTTCGTAAACTGACTTCGGCCATCAGCAAAACCAATACCACCTGTATCTTCATCAATCAGTTGCGTGAGAAAATCGGTGTCATGTTCGGCAATCCGGAAACAACCACCGGCGGTAACGCCCTGAAATTCTATGCTTCCGTACGTCTGGACATCCGGCGTGCCAACCAGCTGAAAGACGGAGAAGAAGTGATCGGTAACCAGGTACGCGTGAAAGTAGTAAAGAACAAAGTTGCTCCTCCTTTCCGTAAAGCTGAATTCGACATCATGTTTGGTGAAGGTATTTCGCGCAGCGGTGAAATCATCGATCTGGGTGCTGAACTGGGCATCATCAAGAAGAGCGGTTCCTGGTACAGTTACAACGATACCAAACTGGGACAAGGCCGCGATGCTGCCAAACAATGCATTCAGGACAATCCGGAACTTGCAGAAGAGTTGGAAGGACTTATTTTCAACGCTTTGAAAGATAAAGAATAAAGAGATAAAAAAGATAGTGGTGTCCAATCGGGCACCACTACTTTTTTGAAAAACATTTTAACCAACCACGTTCAGCTGGCCATCCTTCCATTCCAGCGTATAAGCCTTTCCGGCTTCCGTCTGAAACTTCAGTTCCTTTCCTTTATAAAGAATGTGACAAGGCAAACCCGAACCGGAATGAACGACAGCACGTTTCAGGTTGTTGTCTTCCCAATAAAGATCCAATACAAAATTACCGCGCGCCCGGACACCGGTCAGCTTACCGTTATGCCATACATCAGGCAGTGCCGGCAACAACTGGATAAATCCGGCATGGCTCTGCAGCAACATCTCAGTGACTCCGGCTGTACCTCCGAAATTTCCATCAATCTGGAAGGGCGGATGACTGTCCCAGAGGTTGTCATTCGTTCCATTCTTCAGCAGGTTTCCATACAAGGTATACGCCCGGTTGCCATCCTGAAGCCGGGCCCACTGATTCAGTTTCCAGCCCATACTCCAGCCCGTAGCTCCATCACCGCGATGTTCCAGTACGACACGTGCCGCCTTCGCCAGCTTTGGAGTCGTTACCGGAGAAATCGTATGTCCCGGATGCAGAGCGAAAAGATGATTGACATGCCGGTGTTCATCGAACGGATCGTCAATATCTTTCGACCATTCCATCAGCTGTCCATATCGTCCGATCTGGTACGGAGGCATTCCCTGAAGAACTTCCTCCCAACGGCACGTTCCTGCTCATCAACGTTCAGTGTCCGGCTTGCTTCAATGGCATCAAGCAGAATTTCACGGATTACGGCATGTGAGAATGTAGCTCCCTGATCTATCGGACCATGTTCGGGTGAAGTGGAAGGAGCGGCCGTATAGGTTCCGTCCGGCTTGTGCCACAAATAATCAACCGAGAAGTCAGCAGCTCCCTTGATCAGGTCGTAACCTACCGTGCGCAGGAATTCCAGATCGCGTGTGTAGTCATAATAATTCCACACATGAGTTGCCAGCCAGGGACCGGCCACCGGTGAAAAGTTCCATGACATATCCTTGTCACGCAAAGGAGTCGTGAATCCAAATATATTGGAAGAAATGGAAGTGGTCCATCCCCGTGCACCGAAATAAGCCCGTGCCGTTTCCTTACCCGGTTTCACCTGCATACGGATAAAGTCAATTAAAGGCTGTTCGCACTCAGACAGGTTAGTCGGACAGGCCGGCCAGTAATTCATCTGCACATTTATATTATTGTGATAATCCACTCTCCAGGGGCCGTCGACATTATTATGCCACATACCTTGCAGGTTGGCAGGAAGATTTCCCGGCCGTGAACTGGCTATCAGCAGGTAACGTCCGAACTGATAGTAGAGCGACTCCAGTGAATAGTCTGGAGCTCCCGTACGGTAACGTTCCAGTCTGCGGGGAGTCGGAAGCGTCATGCCTCCCTTCTGGTCGGGATTAAGTTCCAGCTGTGTCCGTCCGAACAGGGCAGCATAGTCCGTATAATGTTCGCCCAACAGTTCTGCATACGACAAAGATGCAGCCTGCTTCATCCATTCACGGGTGGTTCGCAACGGATCAACTCCCACATAAGTTTTGGGATCCGTAAAGTCCGGATCAAAATTAATCTGATAGTCCGTATCAGCCGTGATCAGGAAATAAACTTCGTCCGCACCTTCCACATGGATATTTCCCTGACGGTCGGTCCATACTTTTCCTCCCTCGGCAACGGCTTTCGCACGAACGATATAGTGCATCTGGTTATTGTCCAGACGGGCGTCGAAACAGAATCCATCACGGTTTTCTGCTTGAACTTTCCATGTGAGAGAGGATTCGGAGTATAATTCAGGACAAGATTCTGACGCTTTTCCTGATCGGCCGTAAACCGTACGACCATCACGTTGTGAGGATAAGACGTAAAGAAATCACGCCGATAATGCACTCCTTCCTGTTCAAAACGTACCGTCACCAGAGCCGAGTCGAGCGACAGAGAACGTGAATATCCGGAATATTTCTGTTCATCAAGTCCTGTCTGAATCCGGAATTCTCCGCAAGAAGTAAAACTTCCGAAACGGAAAGGCTCTTCCGCATCCGCTTCATAAGGTACTTCACTGTTAAAATTGTCCTGCGTAAGCTGAGTTGCTTTTTCCACATTTCCGTCGGCAAAAGCCTGACGAATATCTTTCAGGACATGGGCAGACTCTTTGTTCACATTCCAATAAGAAGCCGCATTCTTAACCGTACGCGGACCTCCCCGCCACAACGTTTTTCTCATTAAACGTGAAACGTTCCACCGACACTGAGCCATGATATTGGCACCGATACTGCCGTTTCCCACCGGAAGCGACGTATGTTCCCAGGCACGGTCTTTATTCGCTCCAAAACTGCCGGCTGTAACAGGAACCTCTCCGTCTCCCCAAACCGATACCGAAACCGATGGATTGGGGGTGTCAAACCAGATAACCTGTCCGCTCTTTTGCGCAAACAGGGAGCCCGGCAAAGCACAAGACGCCCATATGAGGGCACCCCAACAAATTATTCTTTTTCTTTTCATAAACTACGTTTGCTTCTACAAACTCCAACACCATTTTATAAACAAAATGCCTTCTGTCAGTAACACCTGTTCTAAATCTGCGCTAAGATATAAAAGTTTTAGAATACATCTACTCTAAATATACCGAAAAAAAGCCTCGCCACGTTTTTAAAAAAGACTTCGACATTTTAATGCATTTGACGAAACGTTTAAATCAATTCGCCGAAACGTTTTTTTAAAAGCTCCAAGCCTTCCAGACACCCGGCTGAAAACGTGCGGTCGATGAGGCTGAATTATACGGTCGTTGGGCTCAATCGTGCGGTCGTTGGGGCTCAATCGTGCGGTCGATTCAGGAAGCCTCAATCTACAAAATCGGAAGATTATCGGCCCATTTTTGTCCAATTCTTTTTTTTTTAACTAACTTAGCGACGTCTTCTGTCAGACCAAACCTATTTATTCATTTTTAAATTGTTATGAAAACCACTTTGAATCTAACCTCAAAAAATTGGCTTTGCGGACTCGGAATAGCCTGCATTGCGTTTGCATCATGCTCTACTCCCGTGGCAGAAAAAACCATGGAGTGCAGCAACACAATCAAAATTGAAGAAACGGATACTCCGGAACAGATCATCGAAAAGGCAGCACATGTTGTGCCTACCCCGAACCAGTTGAATGCCCTGAAAAATGAATTCATCGCTTTCATCCACATGGGACCCAATACATTTACCCGCATGGAATGGGGAAGCGGAAAAGAAGATCCGAAAATTTCGATCTGAAAGAACTGGACACCGACCAGTGGTGTGAAGCCATGAAGGCTGCAGGCATCAAGATGGTTATCCTCACAGTCAAGCATCATGACGGATTTGTTCTCTGGCAAAGCCGCTATACGGATCACGGTATCATGTCTACCGGATTCCGCGACGGAAAAGGCGATATTCTGAAAGATCTTTCAGCTTCCTGCCAGAAGTTCGGACTGAAACTGGGTGTCTATCTGTCACCGGCTGACTTGTTTCAGATCGAAAATCCGAAAGGACTTTACGGAAACCTGAGCAAATATACCAAACGGACCATCCGCGGGAAGTACCCGGAAGACCGTTTGCCAACAAGACCAAGTTTGAATTCGAACTGGACGACTATAATGAATATTTCATGAACCAGCTTTTCGAAATCCTGACAGAATATGGTCCTATCTATGAAGTATGGTTCGACGGTGCACACCCCAAGACCAAAGGCGGACAGAAGTATAACTACGCAGCATGGAAGCAACTGATTCACACACTTGCTCCGGAAGCTGTTATCTTCGGACGTGAAGACGTACGCTGGTGCGGTAACGAATCGGGAGGAACCCGCGAAACGGAGTGGAACGTTATCCCTTACCCGCAGTCACCTGACACGGCTACCGTATTCCCCGACATGACTGCACAGGATCTGGGAAGCCGCGAAGAACTCTACAAAGCCAAGTATCTGCACTATCAGCAGGCTGAAACCAATACTTCCATACGTGAAGGATGGTTCTACCGCGACGATACACATCAGAAGGTAAGAAGCGCTGATGATGTATTCGATATCTACGAAAGAGCTGTCGGTGGCAACTCTACATTCCTGCTCAATATTCCGCCCAACAGAGACGGACGCTTCTCGGATAAAGACGTCGAAGTGCTGCATGAAGTAGGTAAACGGATTCAGGATACTTATTCTGTAAACCTGCTGGCTGACAGCAAGGGTGCGAAGGAATTGCTGGACAATGACCTGAATACATACGTTGCCGTACCGGCCGGTGAAAAGGGAACTGTCTTCTCACTGAAAGAACCTGTCACCATCAACCGTGTGGTTCTTCAGGAAAATGTCGGTGAATACAGTGAACGCGTGGAAGAACATGCCGTAGATGCATGGGTAGACGGACAGTGGAAAGAAATCGCCAAAGCTACAAACATCGGCTACAAACGTATTCTCCGCTTCCCGGATGTTACAACCGACAAAATACGTGTACGCGTCCTGCAGTCACGTCTGACTCCGGCCATTGCAACAGTTTCTGCACACTACTATGCTTCACGTCCGCCAAGACTGGAAATTACCAGAAGCATCGACGGAAAAGTCAACATCCAGGCCCGTAAGCAGGACTTTAACTGGAAGCTCACGGTGAAGACGTTGCAGCCAACCTGAATGCAGGTTTCAAGATCCATTATACAACAGACGGAAGCGAACCGGATGCCAACTCACCGGAATTCAAGGAACCGTTCAGCATGGATCGCGGAGAAATCAAGGCTGTATCTATCCTTCACGGAGACAAAGGCGAAGTATGCCACGAACAACTGGGATACATCAAGCAAAACTGGAAAGTAACAGCAACAGGATCTGCAGCCGACAAGCATGAAGCCCAATTGGCAGCCGATGAAAATCCGGCTACGTACTGGAAGGCTAACGGAACCAATGCAGCCATTACCATTGATCTGGGCAAGGAATGTGAACTGGCAGGATTTGCTTACACTCCTCAGACAGAAAACTCAGACGGCATGATGGCCAAAGGAATCCTGAAAACAAGCAGTGACGGCAAGAGCTGGAAAGAGGCAGGAAGATTTGAGTTCGGTAACCTCATCAACGACCCGACCAAACGCTATTACTACCTCAAAGATAAGGTGAATGCCCGCTATGTCAGAATCGAAACCACCGAAGTTGCAGCCGGAAACAAGTCGGTAGCAGCTGCAGAAGTAGATTTATTCTGATAAAACTGCATCCCTGATACTCAGGCAGAAATTAGGCGAATCAGAAAACTTTTCGTTTAAGACTCTGAAAAAGACAAAAAATCTACTATATTTACAAACTTTCTTTCGGGAAAGTGTAGTAGTAACCTAAACGAAAAGACATAACCATGAAACTGATTCACTTAATTTCTGCCTTTTGTTTTTGCTGCTGTGCACTCACAGCACTGGCTCAGAAATCAACTTCCACCCTGCCCTTCCGGTTTGCAACAAAAGCTGAAGCTCAGATGCTGATCACTGACATTGACGAATATACCAACCGATGGAATCAATTCGATATCTGTGCAAGACTGCAAAAACCGGACGGAAGAAAGTCTGAACTCCTGCGACTGGGAATGAATGAAACCCGCAATTGGAGCGACCAGGAAAAAGAAATGATCACAAAGGTCATGAACGGACTCAGCGAAAAACTGCGCAAACAGAAAGTATCCCTCCAATATCCCTCGGAAATCATCCTGCTGAAAACTTCAATGAAAGAAGAAGGAAACATTCCGGCCTACACACGGAAAAACTGGATTGCCGTCGGCGAAAAAGCTTTGGAAAAAGCTTCGGCAGAAGAACTGGAACAGCTGATGGCCAACGAGATATTTCACATCCTGACCCGCAATAATCCGGAATTCCGGAAAGCAATGTATGCTGTTATCGGGTTTAAGGTAGCCCAACACGAGATCCTGTTACCCATAGATGTGCAGGAAAAACGTATCTCCAATCCGGACTTTTATACCTACGATTCATATGCTCCTTTTACCATCAACGGGGAAAAAGAAGAGTGTACAATGATCATCTATACAGACCGGAATTATGAAGCGGAGAATTAAGCCAGTATCTGAAAGTAGGACTGGTTCCGCTGGATGAAGCCTTAATCCCCAAGCAAAAAGACGGAAAGGCCATCATTTACTCCATCGATCAGGCTGAAGACTTCCATACGCTGGTGGACAGAACACTCCTTACAACCACCAATCCGGAAGAAATCATGGCTGAGAATTTCGCCCTTGCCATAACAGGGAAAAGGATGTTCCCAATCCGGAACTGCTCCAGAAGACCATGGAGGCCCTGAAAAATCTCAAATAATTTAAATAAAACACCGGCTGAACGAAAGTAGCCCTTTTGCCGGATTCCATAAAAAACGAACGGGAGATGAAGAACGACGATCCTCATCTCCCGTTGTTTTTTCAGCCTGACAGTTGCAGACTGTATTATTTGTTCCGCTTATAATCTTTCACCAGAGCTTCAGTAATCCAATTGGCCAAAGCCTGACGGTTGTTAGGAATCACCAGACGTTTCTGATCCTGTGCATTCTGAATGTTTCCGACTTCAAGAAATGCAGCTACCGGAGCCGTATTGCGAAGCACATACAGATTGCGTTCACTGACTGTACCATCAAAGCCGCGGTTCGGCTGGTGCTGTCTGTATTTGCTCTGAAATGTTCTTTGCAGCTCACGGGCCAGCACTCTTCCCTTACTGCTTCCGGGCGCATGATAAAAGAACACATCTGTCTGGTTACGCCGAGAACGGCTGTCCACATGAATGAAGATGGCTCTTTTATACCGGCCTTTATCCTTTCGATAAAGCGCATTCACGGCATCACAGCGCTGTTTCAGACGGGCAACCTGATTCAGCGGAATCGCTTTTCCCATACAGGTTTCACGTTTGCTGTTTTTTAAGATGGCCTGATTGCGGATACCATCCTTTGCGTCTTGAATAATAAAGTGAACCTTGGCTCCCCGCTTCATCAGTTCCCGTCCCAGACGAAGAATGATGTCATAGGCATATTCGTCTTCATGCAACTCATGGCCCTGATATTTTCCGATACATCCGGGATCCGGACCACCATGACCGCTTACAAGATAAAAAGTCGCTCCCTTCAACGAACTGGAGGTCACTTTATAAGCAGCCTGAGCCTTTCCAAACAACGGCTCATATCCCGGCCTTCTCTCCTTCTTTGCACTCAAAGGAAGCGCCAGCAGAAAAAAGAAGCCATATTGTCAATAATCCAAATCTCATCGTTTACTTTTCCAACAGTTCATCAATCTTCCGGCACAAAGAAGCAAACTCTTCTTCATTATACAAACGGGTCATCATGACGATTTTTCCGGTTTCATCAATCAGGACATTACGGGTAATTCCGGCGTTTCTCTCCGCATAACGGGCAAAAATATCAGCTCCCGGATCCAGTCCCAGCGGATAGGTAATCTTAGTCTGCGAGGCAAAAGCCTTGACACGCTCCAACGGTTCATCACGGTCTATTCCATACAAGGCAAACTTTGAGTTGTCCTTATGCTTCTGCCAGATGTCCTTCTCAATAAAAGGCATCTCTTTCCGGCATCTCCACACCAGCTGGCTGTAAACTGCAACATAACTACTTTTCCGCGCAGTGAAGACAGCTTCACTTGTGTTCCGTCTGTCAAAGTCATTTCAAAGTCAGGGGCCATATCACCCACCTTCACGATATATCCGGCTGCATCGGCATCCGGCTGTTGCGAACAGGCTTGCGGTGTTCCGGCGAAAAGGAATCCGGCCATAGCCAGTGCAACGGTAAAGAATTTACTCCACTTTTTCATACTTCTTGAACTTTTACAATAAAAGACACGGATTACACGGAGCGGTGCAGAGAACTCTCTCCATACCAATCCGTGAAATCCGTGCTCTAAATAGGTTTCTTATAGATCATCCGCTTTTTACAACGGCATGTTACCATGTTTCTTAGGAGGATTGCTCTGGCTCTTGTTCTGAGTCATTTCCAAAGCCTGAATCAGTTTGAAGCGAGTATCCTTCGGCAAAATAATCTCATCGATATATCCCTGCTCGGCTGCACGATAAGGATTAGAGAATTTTTCCTTGTATTCTTCTACAGCCTTTGCCTTTTCTTCCGGAGTAGCCTTGCGGTAAAGGATGTTCACTGCTCCGTCTGCTCCCATAACGGCAATCTCGGCAGTCGGATAAGAGAAGTTCACATCTGAACCGATCGGTTTACTGTTCATAACGATATAAGCACCACCATAAGCCTTACGGGTAATTACCGTAATCTTAGGAACTGTAGCCTCAGCGTAAGCATAAACAATCTTCGCTCCATGACGGATGATACCGTTATGTTCCTGTGTACATCCGGGCAAGAAGCCGGGAACATCTTCAAATGTCACGATTGGAATATTGAAGCAGTCGCAGAAACGGATGAAACGTGAAGCCTTGTCTGAAGCATCAATATCAAGAACACCTGCCAGATAAGCGGGCTGGTTGGCAACGATACCCACAGAACGTCCACCCAAACGGGCAAAACCTACTACAATATTTTTAGCGAAGTGAGGCATGACTTCGAAGAAATAGTGGTTATCCACTACCGGTTCAATGATATTCTTGATGTCGTAAGGCATGTTCGGATCATCAGGAATCACACTCATCAAAGATTCATCAGCGCGACGGATATCATCTGAACAAGGCTGAACCGGAGCATCTTCCATGTTATTGGACGGCAGGAAGCTCAGCAATTCACGGATGCTCATCAAAGTTTCTTCTTCAGTGTCACACAGGAAATGAGTTACACCGCTCTTGCTGCTGTGTGTATAAGCACCTCCCAGTTCTTCTTTGTCAACTTCTTCGTGAGTTACGGCCTTCACAACATCCGGACCGGTAATAAACATGTGGCTCTTTTCCTTTACCATAAAGATAAAGTCAGTCAACGCCGGAGAGTAGCATGCGCCACCGGCACACGGACCCAAAATGGCTGAGATCTGAGGAATTACTCCCGATGCAATCGTATTCTGGTAGAAGATAGATGCATAACCGGAAATACTTCCTACACCTTCCTGAATACGGGCACCTCCCGAGTCATTCAAAGCAATCACCGGAGCACCGTTCTTCAGCGCCAGCTGCTGTACTTTGACAATCTTCTGTGCACCTGTAGCACTCAAAGTTCCGCCATAAACGGTAAAATCGTATGCATATACATACACCAGACGACCGTCGATTTTTCCATAACCGCATACAATGCCGTCACCCGGTATGTGTTTCTTGTCCATACCGAAATCAGAGCAATGATGAATTACGAATTTATCCAGTTCATTGAATGTTCCCTTGTCGAGAAGCATATCAATACGTTCACGGGCAGTCATGTGACCATTGGCATGCTGCTTTTCTACACGCTCAATACCTCCACCCTGAGAAGCCAGTTTATCCAGCTCTTCAAACTTTTTATATTGTTCTGCTACTGTCATAATTAATCTTCTTCTTTAATAACGTCAAGAGTCATAATCACCTGGTTGCTGTTTACGGAGTCTCCTTCATTAACCAGAATTTCTTTTACGACACACTCACTGTTTACCTTATAATTACTCTGCATCTTCATGGCTTCAATCACAACAACGATATCACCAGCCTGCAGACGATCACCTGCCTTAACCGGAATCTTAACGACTTTACCTGGCATCGGAGAAACGATCTTATCCTGTTGTTTTTCATCA